>VMHT01065429.1_pt1 | contig 27528 bp, 18 predicted proteins | sample 4693611 | NCBI WGS metagenome assembly VMHT01 (sample SAMN12280063, study PRJNA550983) | marine metagenome | isolation source: seawater sampled from same location over 5 years 0.02-0.2 micron viral filtrate | place: USA: collected off the coast of southern California halfway between the port... ... | reverse complement strand
CAACCAGCACTGAAGGTTACTGCCGGAGCAGCCTCAGCAATGGTTTCTCCGGTCATGAGAGAATCGCACGTGCCTGATCGAACCTGTTGCTGCTGCTGACGTTCACGACTGGACCTAAATTTGTTGGTCATGGTATAACGATGTCCTAACCCTCTCGTCTGACAGATCTGCGTGCCGCCAATACTAAAGGTAGCAGAGTCAATGCAAGAGAATATACCAGTTGAAATAGGTTGATACATCGTATTTGCAGAGGTGACTAGCTGCAACTGCAAAAAGCCGTCAGCCTGCATAACACCCGAAGTCGGGAGAAGAAATCGGACTTGGCTCTGACTAAAAGAACTAGGCCGGACCTGCCTCGTCTCAATCCACTGACTTTGGCCGATTTTATCACCACCATCTTCCGGGTTGTTAAGATTAAGTGCTCTTGGAATAGACATATTGAAAAGTTGAAAAGGTTGGAGAAGCTAGATGTACTTTTAATTCTTTATATAGATAATAGAAAATTATTAAAATTCCACGGCGACGACTGTCGGAGTGCATCTGATTTTTCGAAAGTGGCGACAGAAAGTAACTAGAAGTTTATCATTCTGCGCTGTTACTAGCCTTTGAGAGCCTCCTACTTCCTCGTTAATTCCGTATGAAACAGTAGTTCGAACGTGATCCGCGTTGGCATTAAAACTGTGACCACGGGTAGCCAATCGACGACCAATCGTGAAACAGTTTGCAGGAGCCTCCTCAAATTTAACACTGACCTTTGAGGACTCAAGAGTTTTATTCCTTTCGTCGTCTGCAAGCGGGTTAAAATTAGTAATACCGAGTGTGTACTCACGGTCTGTGTCTACCGGCAACTGCGGTACGCGCATCTCATGAATGACATACTGATAAGATCGTAAGTAGTCAGGTACCGGCCTGAAGTACGAGCGGAATGGGGATGCAATTGGTACAAACGTCGTCTGTAAGATAGCACGAGCTCGACGAGCCGAAAGCGCGAGAAGTTCGTCTTGAACTGTACTAGTTTTCTGCAAGTTATTACGAGTCACATTAAAACTCATAATGTCGAACGACATGCCACCCTCCTGTGCCATACTCTTCTGCATTGCGGCGTAGAACCCTTCATCAGGATCAATGCAACTCGCGAAGAATTCGACATTGGAAACAGTAAAGTCAACAGAGTCTCCACTGGCTGGAATGTAAGCAAACACTCTACTTCCGGCATTAGCAGCAGCCGTAAATGCCGTGACACCAACAGTGAATTCGCCTTGACCGCCATTATCTTCGAACTTGGAGATGGCTCCACAATCCACAATAGCACCGGCACTATTTACGACAGCCAAATTCATACCCGCTGTAATACCGCAGTAATTAGCACCCGATGCAGTAATATTCTGAGGGACACAAGGGACATTGTCGGCACTGTTTGCCGGTATATTTAGCGCAGGACTTACTAAGGCACCGTTAATAGACACTTTCACTGCAGTGACGTTTCCTATGGCCAGTGTTGTTTTTAAATCCAAGGTACGTCCGATAGGACCGTTGAGATTATCGTTACCTCGGCCCGCCGGCTGAGCGAAAGCCGGCTTGTATGCCAAATCCGTAATGTCAGGCAGACCGGCCGTCCTATCACGCTTAACCACGAGACCCGGGACATTCGGAAATACTATCGCGCGTTCTGCACTGTTGAGGTAAATTCTTACTTGTAATCCTTGAGTCGCTACGACAGGGAACGACTTTTCGCCGTAGAGGATGCCAGAGTTATAGAACGGAAGGCAGAGTTCTACCTCACGAAAGCTTCCAGCAGCGGCTCCATTTCCCACTGGAGTGGTATAATACATACTATAAGCGTTTTGGATTGACGGTCGAAGCGTGTCTTGGTCCTGTCCTTCAAGCAAGGCACGTTTGTTGCGCAGACCTTCACTCGTGTTGTAGTACATATTTACACCATTCCACATGGAGTACTGCGTCAACTCCTCTAAAAGAGTACCACCGTCACCCGAATAGATTTGGACGTAGTCAATGATACTATGCCCTCCAGCAAACGGGTCTAACTTACAAAGATTAGAGCCATCCAACTTTACGGTACAGCGGAGGTACGAATCCTTCCCATTTAACAAAGCGCACTGCTCGGGACTGATGTCAATGTGGATAACCTCATTGGGTTTATAGTCGGTATTACGATCCGGGTAGAAACGTTTGGAATGAGTTGAAATAGAGGCCATGGTAGATTTATTTAAATCAGAGTGTATAAACGGGAGTGTCTTTTTCTTTCTTATATATAAAGGAAAAAAGTACATTCACGATGGCAATGATCAACTTATCCTCGACTAACCAGGATGCAACAGATTATACTGTTACAATTCCAGATGGAGTGAAAATTCCCAAAGACAGTCAAATGTGCCTGGTGTCTTATAATGGTTTGCTTTCAACTGACCCTTCCACTGGAACCGGTACCATAGCGTCTCCTAAGGACGTTATTAATTTCCCGGTGCTTCTAGGCGTTAACGACTCTTTCGTAGTTGTGCGTTCAGACTACGATTTTAAGGATAACGGTGCTAACTACGGTTTTCAGGGACACGGGGCTCTCCTCGTTACTGTTGCACCAAAACTTTACTCTACTTTAATTGAACTGGCAGCGGCGGTCACGGATGCTTTAAACAGAGCAGAGACAGATGATACCTATAAGGGGTCTGGAAACCAATACGGTAGAAACATTCTCAGCGGAGGTACTACATACGTCACTCCAGGAGATGGGTGGATTTGCGAACCCACGGCGGATGCGTCTGGTACATCATGGGGTCTTACCATCAGGCAGCGCAGGCGGACTCAATGGCGCGATACAGCATCTGGTAATATTATATGTCCCAGTGGCATTGCCGGAACAGACGGCGGTCAGTTAGGTGTATCAGCACCTTTTTCCATACCAAGCGCCAGCACGATTTCGACGGTTTACTATCTTAAAGTTAATCCGATAAGGACCCCCATGTCCACGACAATCAAGAAAACAACAGATGGAAGTCCAAGTCCTAATGTTGGAAGCCCGGGTCCGATGATGAGCTTAGTCAAAGAAGAAATGAATAGATTTCGAGCTGACGAAGATTCCTTTGGTACCGATAGTATACTCATCGAACCGGATGAGAGGGTATACATAGAGGATACAGATTATAAAAACTTGTATCAATTTTCGTGGAACAAACCTGTTTACATGGGCTCCACGTTTAATGAGCTTGATACTGCTGCTGGTGTACCAAGTAGGTCTGGGGGTTTATCCCAGTTTGGTACTGAGTGGAGGTTTTTTAATTCGCAGACGAAGATGCCTGACGCCGGGTCGGGGGCAACCAACGGTGGAATCTTTCCGGGTGGAAGTAAGGAGAGGTGGGATGCTGCTGCTCCTCCTGTTAATGTTACTCCATTTCCCGATTGGGAAGATTTTACTGATTGGAAACCGGGTGATCCAGATCCAAGTATCGACGACGACTACTTAGGAAAGTTTAACCGTGTTACCGTTGGTCTGTGTCCTGAATCGTGGGGTGCCTTTAAAGAAGGACAGGTGCCAATTAAAGAAGACGATTGGGCGTTAACAGGAGATGAATACTGTGAACTTCCTATATCCGTTGTTCTGGATAGAGATGGTACCTCTCCTGCTCAGTGGAAAGTTAGGACAAACGGTATGGTCGGTGGCGATCGGGCAGTCGGTGTTATGACCTCCAGTGGGACTGCGATTAAGTATCAACCAAGCGCCACTGAAATTCGGATTGCGATCACGATAGATATTGCGGCGCAACCCGCGGCTCCTGCTGATCTGGAAGGTGCGTATCAATTCAGATGTTTTGTATGGCAAAACATTGGAGGAGCAACAGTATGGGAGGAGATTGGGAATCAAGCTGATGTAAACACGAAGCAGACCTGGAAATTCAATCAGCCGGGGCCCTTTACTAGGGTGGAAGACTGGTATCCCGTATGCAAGATACATAATCCAATGGGATGGGGTATGATAAATAATATTACTCCTGAACCAGATTACGGCTGGGGGATCAGTAAACTGCAAATCCAATTAAATGCTATGTGGAAAGATGCAGCAAATATTGGTGCTCTCACAGGCAACGTCGCAAATAGTATATTTGTAGCAAATCCTAATACATTATTTGACGGGAGAAGTCGCATGGGGGCGAACTTTCAACTCCTTCCTTTTGGGTTTTCACAAAAGGCAATCACTGGAGATCCTTCCTTTTCGACCGCCCAGAATCACTACTTTGATACTGCCGGGTGGTACCAGGCAAGCGACGATCATAACGAAAACAATTTCTTTACAAGTCTCGGAATGTCGACGAACTCTATTGCGCCTATCTCGTCCGATTTTGTGCAGTATGCGCTTTTGGCAAGTGGTGGTGGAACAGCGAACAACGTGGTTCAACAGAGTATTTTTGTACCAATCAACTTAGCTGCATCAGTATCGTTAGCGGAGCCTTTCTATATTACGTGCGATCTAGGCTCGCGAACTGGTCATCTAGCTACCGGGGATGAGGCACACCCTGTGACATTGTTAGGACAGGGGCACCCTCAAAGCAACCTTTTCAAACAACGGTTCAGTGATAGAATGCCGACATCTGCTTGGGTAGATTTGAATAACCCTAGTGAGCTGACATTAAACAGGATCAATGTGCGTTTGGTTGACGAAGTTAATAAGCCGTACTTGCTGCTGGCACTGTTTAACTGTATTGTACGATTTAGACAGAAGAGTATGAAGGACAGAGAATTAGATTTGTAGAACTTTTTTCTGTCACTATAAATAAAGACATATTAACATTACAAGTAAAAAAAAATATGCAGAAGTTTAAAAATGTTGGGGATACGTTACCGTCGTTTGCCGTAAAAGAAACGACAGTCGAAGATCCGGTTGGCCCTGAAGACATTTTCGTGAAGGAGGTGGTTGCCGATCCTCCTAAGTTAGAGCGACAAGAGGCTGTAAGTCTCGATTCTGTCCCTGCTTCCGGGTCCACTCCGGTTGTTCAGGAGATCACAAAGGAGAAGGTTGGGCGCGGAAAACGTGGTCCCGATCGTGCTAAACGAAAGAAGCGTCAGATGACACCGGAAGCCTTGGAAAAGCTAGCGAAAGCACGAGAAAAGGCTCTGCGCGTGAGGAGGGAAAGGGCGGCCGAGAGAAAAAAATTAAAAGAGTCTAAGAAGCCTCAACTGAAGCAATCTCCTACTTCTTCTGGGATCGAAACTCCTAATGCGCCTGTACAGGAAGCCAGGGGCCAAATGTCGAAATTTAACGACGAAGATTACGAGAGCTACGTTCAATTTAAGGAGTTTCAAAGGAGGCAACGAGCACGCAAGAGTAAGAAAACTGTCGCTGCCCCTGCCCCTGCACGGCAATTGCCTCCTGTTCGCAAGCCCGTTCAAGCAAAGGCTCGTCAGTCCACGCCAGATCCCAGGGTTATTCGGAGACCGACGCAAAAAGCTCGAGCGGCACCCCCGGTACTACGCAGACCACCCCCGGTCAACCCGTGGGAGTCATGTTTTAATTACAAGTAAATTTACAGTAGTATCATATATTTTTTGAAAGTCTATTATAAACATGGACTATAAGGTCGACAAAGATGAAGACGGTGGCAAGGCGCCGGTTCAGGTTGACCAATCACCGGGTCCAGAAATCCTACCTATTAAACCCATGGAATCTGAGTATGATGCTAGGGAACTTCACTACAATCTTCCGAACGTAAATACGGGAAGCTTAATTGTTCTGGTCGGACCGGTTAAATCAGGCAAGGGAACTTTATGGAATAACCTATTACATAATGATTCTATGTATGGCGACGATTTCTTTGACATGGTTACGATCATGTCTAATACGATCAAACACGACCAAACGTCCCGCTTCAGTTATGAAAAGTGGAAGGATTCATGCTATTCGTTTTATTCAGATGCTGTTATGGAAGCTCTAATCGAAATCCAAGAGGCGAAATTGAAGATCAAGGAGGCAGATACATCGTACGCGATTGTAATAGACGATATGCACGGAGGGTTCTCTAAAAACTCCGGAGGCAAAGAAAGGCGCGCGTTCCCCAATTTCTGTACACGGTTTCGACATTTTGCTCGCCGTGGCAAGGACCCATGTATGGTACTTGTATCAACACAGAGAATTATGGACCTGGATTGTGCAGTAAGGACCTGCGCGACCAACGTATGTTTGAGCAGCGGTATAAAGAGCGCCAAGGAGCTTGATCGCATAATGGATATATGGGCTGATAGTTACGGTGGTAAAAAGTCTTTTCTGCAACTGTGGAAGCAAGTTCAGGATAACGGGCCGTATTCATGGCTACATCTCTACTTAGATAGGACTCCATGTGAAGCGTACATAAATTTCTCAAAACGCATATATTAATTTTATGTGACATTAATAAACACATAATCATGTATCAGAGTTCTCGTCAATACGAAGACCGCACAGAGGCTGATGAAATTAACGACTTGCTCGGCCAAGTCGACAATCGTAATCAAAGGATTAAAGATCGTCTTAATCAGGCGAGACAAGGTCTTCAAGAAAAAGCTAGAGATGAAATTAGAGAATCGTTTTTCGATGTTCTAGGCGCCTCTCAGGCTCAAAGACACGGCGTAGAGCAAATCATGAACGCGCCATTTGCCGCTCACGAAGTACTTATGGTGAAAGACGCCCTTAAGAAAGGGGTCAAGCATTATTTTGGTAACAAAAATGGTAAAATGACAGATGCTCCAAACGCAGAGGGCGAAATGAGTCGAGAAGATTTACCTGATGTCGAACCGATGAATGCTGCTAACGCGGCTGATGTTGTTCAGCCTGGAGTTGATAATCTACCTGCTCCCAGTATGGACGCTGCTAACGCGGCCGATGTTGAACCACCAAAATTTGGTGATTGGGCAGAAGGCGTTAAGGCAACACGAGGGTTTGACGGGGATTCAGGAATAGTCGCTAGTGCCGCTGATATTCGGGATAAAGAGGCTCTATACACAAGAAAATTTGGCCAGTCAGATTTTGTATACGGAAGGGACACCGGTGTGAAGGGTTCTGGACTACCAGGTGGTGATGAATTTGGAGGGAAATCAGTAGGATTTCAAGACGTTGACGAAGAACCCTCCTTAACAAACTTATCTGGAAGAACAAATATTGCAAGACCAAAGGCCAGGGATACTCCTGTTGAAGAAGAAGATACTGCACTAGATGCACCATCGGCACCTCGAGGAGGAGAGGTCGAAATGTCTGACTTTAATACGAATGGTGCTATTGGGAACTCCGGCACCACTGAGGACTATCTACAAAGCTTAGGAGATATTTATAAGCAACCTCGTATGACTCCCGAAGATATGCGGAATAATGCTATTCGTGGTATGAATAAGGAAAGGCCAGGTGCAATCGAATCTAAGGAACAGGATTTCGGAGACGGAGTTGTTGAATCAAAGGAACAGGATATAGGGGAGGAGGAGGAAGGATTTGAACTCCCGGATGTTGCTGACATGCAGTACAAAACTAGCGCAGAGGTTCCACAGCCGGAGGGTACCCGCGCCGACCTTCAAGATGAAACAAATGTGTTAGATGATACTGGTTTTCGAGGTGACGGTGGTGGTGAGAGTGCAGACGTGACAGCTGACGCTACTGAGGCAGCAGATACTGGAGAAGAGGTTGCGTCTGGGCTTGGAGAAGCTGCTGCTACTGCAGGGGCCGACACAGCCGAAGAAATTGGTGCAGCGACAGCAGGTATTCCAGGTCTTGACATTGTAGGCGGTATACTTGCGGCTGTAGGAATGGGTTATCAACTGTATGAAGGAGCTGAAAATATTATTTCGTCTGGTAAAGGAAACGACAAAGCATCTGTTGAACGTTCTCAAGCATCCCAACTTTTAAGCCAGGCCAATTCTTTACGAGCTCCAACCGTTTCTTCAAGTCAAGCCGGCAGATACGTCGCACCCGTCGTATCACGAGCGGGCGAATTCTACTAAATGGTCCGACAACAACGTAAAAAGGGTTCAAAGAAAGCAAAAGGAAAGTCAACGGGACGGTTTTCATACGAAGAACCGATTAAGAAGCGTCCTGAACCGACAAACGAACTGAGTAAAAAGATTATTACAAATCGTATTGAAAAGATATCATTCGCACAGTCTGATATATTTGAAGGTAAAAAAGACTCCAAAAAGAAGAAGAAGAAATGAACCACGTTTGTAGGGATGAAAGTATGGTAGCCTGTGGCGTCCCAGGTTGCGACGTCTGGAAGTGTGTTCAGTGTATAGCGGTTCACTATCGGGAGTGTCCGTCTAGAATTAATCGACTTTTTTCTCTAGCATATAATAAACAACACGACCAGATACTTTCGAGCGGGAAGGAAAATGGATCAATTATTGGCAAAGATAGTAGGAGGGAAAAGGAGAGTTGCGAGTACCTCACTGAAAGTGTATCGCAATCAGATCGATAAAATGTCCCGCGAGTTCCACGGGCGAAACTTCCAAGATGTTAGCGATTTCTATGCCGCTGACGACATATGTAAATATTTACTTGAAAACAAAAGCCCAGCAACAATCCGCGCGAGGATATCGGCTATTCTCGTCGCACTCGCACCGGAGGATTTCCGAACGGTTCCCACGCTGATTAAGGCCAAGCAAGCCCATGGTATCTACAGTGTCAAGTTACGGGAGATGCTAGTCGAGAAAAAGAAAGATATGGAAAACCAGGTGATGTCGCCCCGAATTGCGAAGAACTGGACTACTATGGACTGCTTACGACAAGTGCAGAAGGAGTGGAAGGAAAAGGCAGAGGCCGCGATGAAAGATAAGACAAGTATGCCGTACTCTGAGTACTTTCAACTCGTTCAAAATTACGTCATATCGTCATTATACGTACTCGATAACTTTCCACGGCGCAATGAATACGCAGACATGAGGGTTATCCGTTTCGAAGAATTCCATAAGAATCTAGACGATACCGAGAAAGAAAAGTGCAATTGGTTGGTCTACTGCGAGAGTCCTAAATTTAAAGACCGCATGAGCTTCCATTTCTATAAGTTCAAAACCAGGCGCAAGTTTGGAGTGCAAGTCATTCCGGTCAGACCAGAACTATGTAAGGTTTTGAATATGTGGTTAAATGTCAACCAATCTGGATGGTTATTACTCAACAAATCTATGAAAAAGTTATCCAGAAATTACCTTGCTATTCGATTGCCACAGATTTTTAAAGGCTGCGGAAAAACGATCGGCAGTCAGATGATTAGGCACATTTTTATAACAGAAGAATTCGAAGGTGATAGTACTCACCGTCAACGCAGATTCCTGTCGGACCAAATGGGCCATACAGTAACATGTCAACAATTGACGTACAGAAAAATCTCTGAATAATTTTATTCTTATATTATAAAGTATAACTAGCTACCTCACCTATTTATCTCTCCCGACTACAAGTATGGCTTCATTTGCCGGAATTAAAAAACATCATGTTTATCCATCCAATCGTAGTTCATCAGGCAACCTTTGGAGTTACAGCAATGGAAACCCGACGATGCGTTTTACAGTCTCTGGTGTAGAGGACATTTACTTCCTTAGCAGCACTCTGAGATTGAATGCCGGATTTGAAGTGAAAAACAAGACGACAGGAGCTTTCCCTAACAACCATAACCGCATTCAGCCCCAGACAGGTCTTAAGCAATGTTTGATTAATGAGTATATTGGTACAACTGCCTGTATTCAGAGTGTCCAGATTGTGAACCAAAACAACTTGTTGATTGAAGACATTCAACATTACAACAGGCTCATGACGCAAATCGCGAAAACGTCAGATTTTGGTGACTATGTCCTGAGCACAGGGACTCAATTCGGTTGTGCTGGTAACGGTGATTGTCAGGGTAACCTAATGGATCATGAGTCGTTCATCAGCTGTCCAATTATCGCGGGGTGCTTTTTAGAAGGATTACCGATTCCTATGGGGCCAAGCGGCAGGGGCACGGGGGGACTGGAGATTGTAATTACATTGAGTCCTCCGTCAAACGTCCTGTTTGGAAAAGATGCCGCGGATTTTGAATACACGATCATTAATCCTTCCATTACATTCTCAACATCGCGCCCTGAAGGGGGTCGACTCCCTGCCATTGCGATGCAGCCTTTCAAGGCAATTTCATCGTACTATTCGGTGTTGTCCACTGGCGATCAGCAACTCCAGATTAATTGCGGCTTGAGAAACGTGATTAGCGTACAGTCCTCTACTATCCCGACTAAATATATCTCGAATTCAACTCGCGATGGTATGGCGACTCCATGCCTTATTAATGATCCAACAAACACTGCGACAAAGGCTCCGCTAAGTAGGATTACATTCCTTCGAAACGGAGTACAGTTCCCACTCCGGTACGCTCTAACAGGAAAGACCGAGTTAACAGCTGGTGGACCGCAGCAATTGAGCGTCGCGCAAATTCAAAGGGAGTATCTAAATGCTTCTAAGCCTATCAGTGACCTCGACCGGACTATCGCTGGCCTTGGGTCTGAAAACCAGCCAGGGTGTTTCCCAACGATGTCACAGCCAACCCCTACAGTGACCGTTCCGGCTTCGAATCTCGTCCCTGCAGACATTCTGTTTGTTAGTATGCAATCAGTACCTAACACTTCAAGTGACGGAACCCCGGGTGGATTTGCGAAACCGTACTGTAACGTTGCTGCTGGTTGGGGTACTCGATTCGACCGCCTCGGAGTCGGTACGGGGGCAGATTTCTCCAAGCAGCCTTTCCAGATGAGGATCGAATCAGACCTAGACGGTCAGAGTCCAAACTCCGTTTATACTTTCCTGCTCTCGCAGCAAGCCATCGTATACGGAAGCGGCGGAATCGCAATTCAGGCCTAGTTTTTGATAGTGTAATATAAAGTGAACTTAGGAGTCAAGACATAAAATGGAAATAAACAATAAAATTGAATGGAGTAATGATGTCGAAGATTTTCTTAAGGGAATTGGAGAGAGGTGCGCATGTATGGCGTATCTCCATAATGAGGGCGAGAAAGTATATTCTAAAAAAGCCATGTATATTGACTTACCTGTCATAATTTTCTCCACAATAAGCGGGAGCTTGTCTCTCAGTGCAGAGCGAATATTTGGGCCTGAAAATGAGAAGGTGGCTAGCATCGGTTGTGGAATTTTAAGCCTTGGCGTGGGCGTACTTAATACAATTAATTCGTACTTTGGGTTCGCCCGCTCGGCTGAGAATTGTAAACAGTGCTACATCCAGTACAGTAAAATATACCGGTTCATTTGTATTGAACTAAAATTACCAAGAAACGAGCGCGTGGCCGCGAATGATCTCATCCGTATTATACAGGAACAGTATGAGAGACTCAGCGAGGTGGGAAACAACGTACCTATTTCAGTACTAAGTAAATTTAAGAAAAAGTTTCATAACAGCGAGATAACGAAGCCGTCTATAGCAAACGGCCTTGATCCTATCATTATATACGGTAGAACTAGACCTGTAGAAATAATTATTTCAGACACGGCGAAAGAAACCACAAAACAAATAATGAGCGCGGCTACGGCTAGTGCCAGTACTAAGACAACTAAGCATGAAGGTAAGAAGAAATCAGGTAAGTAAATTTACAGTAATTTTTTACAGGTAATTCGTCTTTAGTAGATGCTTTTACAGTGAGTGCTATTCTAGTAAAAATGAATGAGTGGCGGGGTAAGTTTGAACGGGTACATCTACCGTTACTCGATCTTTAAATAGTATACCGTTACAGTCAGACCGACTCGAGCAGATATTATTATATGTAAATTTTTTTTTATTTTTATATTTTTTTTTTCTTTTATAAGTTTAATTTACTGGTCTTGTTGGTCTGGAATACTTATTTGTATACAGTTTAGTAGTAATTTGTATTTGTGGAAAATTTTAGAAAGAATAAAAACGACACCACCACCCACCGCTGTCAGTAAAAAATAAAGTGATTGTAAACCCCCTAGTATTTACAGTACTAATTGTAGAAACTGTCCGTAAGAAAAAAAATCGGCGCAGACCGGGACTCGAACCTGCGCTCGACCGCGCCGATTATACACACTGAGCCACAGTGTCATTTCAGTTCAGGTAAAAATACCGTTATATACTACCAAAATATAAAAATTTTTCTTTCGGTAGCTACTCCGAAGTACCAAATTCCCACTAGCCGGCCGGTCTAATGTACCAGGTTGCTCTGGTATGCCCCTACTCATCCGAACTGGCGCTTGTAGGGCCTTTAGCCAGTATCGAAATGAATCAGATCAACTACCTCTATCAGCAAGATACCGTTACCGTCACCTCTTACATGTATGCAGTACATAGACTGGTACATTCCAGAGCAGGTAGCGTAGGAAACAGAACTGTCGGAACCGAATCATATCACCTCATCACTTCGATGTCATAAAGTCACACTTTTCGATATATATAGATGACAGTGTTAATACCGTTACGCCAACGGTATATGTATAGGACACCAGACTCTCAACCGCACATTTGATACTAATAGTACAGACTACATACCCCGTCACTTTTGAATTTCTGCGGAAATGTGGGATTTCTTAACGGTTTACAATTTATTTACTCCATAGCTTTTCCCATACAAAAAATATCCATACATTTTTAACGTGTTACTATGTCACATCCATTGTTTAAATTGACACACAACTATGGCATACATCGACACGGACGCGCACGGGTCTACTACAAGCGACTCCTCAACAGACAGCTCAGACGATTACTCACTAACTACATCAAGCAGCAGCGAACTCTTACTACTGTCAGACGATTCTTCCTCGGGCGAGTCAGCGACTAACTCCGTACCAGATTGGCCCGAATGGCACTGGAGAAATCATCCAGCGCTGGTTCTCTTCGACCAAATGCATCCAATATACGAAAGAACCTCTCAAGCAAAGAGAAGACGCTGTCAGTAACAATCGACGGAAAGACATACTGCGTCGCTGATGAGGTTTACATCCAGTTCAATGACAAGGGTGTATTCCTCGCGCAGATCCATGCCATCAACGAGAGCAAGCAAACTGTTAAAGTACGATGGAGCAAAGGTACTTATACGGAGTATGAATTCAGCGAAGTGGCTGCTTTATTCAACGCTGATGTCGCGCAAGTTCTGAAACCCGTCACGCTTGATGGATACTTTGACGATATAAACGAGATTGCTAGGTGTGTGCCTGGTGGGTTGCGCGATACAGACGAATGGGCTAAGACAAAAGTAGAGGACGCATTATTTTTCATACAAGATGGTATCGAATGGAACTACGCATGCAGTGAGAATGAAGATGACTTTGATTTGTACACATTATTTAAATATTATGAGTAAATTTAAAAGTGAACAGAGTTATACCCTTCTGATATCCATTCGTCCCATGTTACCACTCTACTCCCGTTAGCGGTGTACTCACAGAACGATCTGCGGCAATCGACAAGGCTTGGTATCTTGTAGCATCTCTCCTCCTTCCCTCGCACCAATTTCTTGCATCGAACAAACCCCCCAACATTGCGGAGCACTTCTCGCAGAGTTTGGCAAAACTGAACATGCTGGATGTAGGAATTGCCACGAGTTGCCTTCTGAAAGTCTGCATACAGTTCACGAGAAGACAGGACAACACTGTTGAACTTCCAATCGGGCACCTCCGGTAAGTCCATGCCATTGTCCGCCCATTCATCGTACAGAAGACTATGCCTTGTTGACGGAGGCGGGAATATAACAGCCTTGTACGGTAGTTTCTCGTTATGAAGTAAGTTGAAAATATATCGCACAGGTCTCGGAAACGACGCACGAATCTGGTCAACCAATCTTTCTGTGATCGGTCCTTTTCTTGGGTTAAAACCGGTGATATCCCTACGATATAGGTAAGCCGCTACGAAGTGAGGGTTCAGTTTTAAGCACTTCTTGACGAAGAAATCTTCGGATTCGTCAGTTGTCTGCCCTCCAAACCGAGATGGGCACGTAAATGCAGATACGCGTCGAGACCATACCTCCGTTTTTGGCAGACTGTCTGTCAGATTGTTAGCGGTTATGACATTACAGTAATTCGTACCAACCCACTGCGCTACATTCTTCCTGTTATAAAGCAATTCATACTCCGACACGATATTCTTGAGCATAGCTGCTGCAGAATGGTCGCCCGTAAAATACGCTTCGTCGGCAAATATTAGACATGCTTTGCTGATAAGACTGTTAAAACTTTCAAGCATCTTCAGGTCTGTAATTTTGAGATAATGCGCAGAACCAATGATAGTTCCGAGAAAGAAGTCCACCACTATCCCCTTTCCAACTCCTTGCTTCTTAGAGAAAAGATCGATGCGCTTAGCTGTCTTTACTGCGCGCGTTTGAGGCTGAATTATGTGCGCCGCCCAATTTAGAAAGTACTCATATTCCTTTCCGATAACGTGGTCGCGAAGTAATTCGATAAATGGCTCGCACTTCTTTTCCAAGTAAGAGTCGATATTCATAGAGATGCCCTCCTCGTCCATAGCTCCTCGAACAAACCTCTCCGCTCTCCACGGCTCGATAGCAAATCCGGTAAAAAGGTTGTGGAGTCTGACGTTGCTTAAGCTTAAGTTAGTCGGAACAAAAGTAACGTCGTCAAAGCTGAGCCGGTTCCTGTGAGTGAGGAAGATGTCAGTGAGGAGTTCTCGTTTTAGCTTCCATGTGCCGTCCTTCAACAGTTTCTGTCTGACATAGATGTAACGGTTGGCATGCGCGGCCTTGAAGTTCTGCTGAGAGATGAGAACCTGTTCGCAATAGCGGGAATCTTTCTTGTGGTACGGCGCCTTCCAACACTTTGTCAGAATAAATGGAGGGTCAGACTTTTCCACGACAGCAAAGTACTTGTTCATTATTTCAATAGCGAAATCAATTTGCTTTTGGCGGTCGTCTTGTGGGTAATTCTCAACCACTTGCCAGTCCATAGTCGCATCGTCTTCTGTTTTATAGCAATCGAAAACTGTCTTCCCACGTCTTGCAGCTTTTATTTCTTCAAGCTGTGCCTTTCTTGAAATGATATCTTTCACTATCGTGTCGTCAAAAGTTTTAATGTCAAAACTGATCTCAATGCCCAATTTGACCCGAACGTACTCACTTAGTTCGTAAAGAAAGAGATCAGGGAGCGACTCTTCTTTCGCCCGCAGCATAAATCCATCGTGAATAAGGGCGATTTGGTGTCTGTTCCTTTTCACAGAAACTCCCTCGGAAATGCAGAAATCGACCGCACATGTCAAAATCATCCGCTCAAGCATATTAAATACCCGAGCCACAAAACAACCTAAACGGTTTGACATGTTCGCACTAATGTTCAAAGTGTTGATCAGAAAATCCTGCATGTTTGCTCGCTCGTATTTTCTTAGAAGAATTAGCGCGTTATCGTGCATCTCGATGGCAAACATACGGAGCGCGTTGCGGAGTTGAGGAGGCATGTCGGCTGTCTTAACTATCAAGTCGCGGTGTGTGTTCTCTCTCTTTTGCTTTGCTGAACGCAGATCGAACGTGCTGACCATGTCGCCATCAAATTGCAAATGCCAGAACCCAACGCGAGGTGCATTGACAAAGACGCGGGCACCATTCATAGCGGCACAGAACAGCTTCTTCACGCACGCCCTACTTATGTTCACATCCGCGCCAAGATTGATAAGTGTATCTCGCTCTTTGCAATAGAATGTAAGAGTTTGACATGGCATCGCGTTCATTATAAACACATTTCTCATTATTTCCGGTGCTGCATTGACCATGTCAATGTCAATCCAGTCATATTTGATATCATGCGGAGTACTCGCAGGAATGTCGCAGGCGAGCACTGCACGTTCGACTCGTGAAAATGATTGCCCGATAGACCTACAGGCGTTGGGATACACCCGCAGCACGCTTCCTGACGCACACTTGTATCTTACATAGTTGTATTTGTTTCTCTCGAGAGCGGCTTGATAGGCTTGTACCTGAGAGAGCTCGTTCACGTTACCCTCGCGAGCATGGTGATCAACAAGCGCGTACACGTTTGCCATAGATACATTTTCTTCGAATAGTTCGATCTCGAGATTATGCGCGAACATGTCCGTGCTCACGTAAGGACTAGGCCCGACCATCGGCACCATGCGGTCGACATAATTGAAAGTGTAAAAGTCGTCCTGTGTACACTGTCGCTTCGAAGATTGACTGTCGTCGTCATTGAAGTCGTCAAGCGTGAGTGCTGGAGCTTCCACTGCGAAGCCGCTGCATGATCCAACGGAGTTGTTGTCAAATGATGCCATCTTACGCTTCACTCTACGATTTGTTCGATTATATGTATTGTTACTACGGTACTGAGAGTTTCCATTTTGTACCATATTTGTACTGAAAATAGTATGGGGAATTATGGTGCGTCTGGCGGGTGGTGGTGTCGTTGTTGGGGGGGTTTATTATACAGAAATAAAAAAAATAGTTCATTTAAATATGCGATTCAAACGTTAACGGTATAATGCTTACCTTTTTGAGTAACGGTATCGTTCGCAGCCTCACATTTAAATATTTGAATATGACGTCACCGTTGACGCAGAGCCCGCGAGACACGTTTTCCCCGCCAAAACAAAAATCTGCTACTGTATATTTTATGGCCAAAAAAATACTATGAACATTTACGGTACAAAATAACGAAGCCATGCAGTATAGTAGTTACATTTGTGCCATACACACTCGTACTAATTTTCCATACAAATTTTACTAATTTTTACAGACCTAAGCCGGCATATAATTTTTAGTACTTTCAACTACTTACGACAGTAACACCAACAACAACAACAACAACAACAACGACCATGGCATCTTTCTCGAACGGCAAGGACACCAGCAAGGGAACGAAGAGGAAGGCGGCGGATGTGAGCATCGCTATGCGCGTTGCTGCCAACTCTGTGAACAAGGCGGCAAGTTCCTTTCCCCCGATTACTGAGGTGCGCGCGCAGACATTAGCCAACACTGTGCATCTCATGTCGTCTCACGCAATGAACTTTGATCAGGGTCATTTCGAGCGCAAGTGCAACAAGCTAAGCATCGAGCTCGCCCGCGAACGCATGAAGCACGAGGCTACGCTAGCGACCGTGGAGGCTAAGATGAAAGCTTTTGCTGACGAACAAGCCATGATGACGAGAGTCAATGCCACGCTAGTCGCAACATCGAAGCTGGACGAAGAGGCGCGCACTATGATGGGAGCAACCATCGACAAGTTGCAGAACACTGTGAGTGAACTCAATCGAGTCAATGACAGTATGAAAGTGCACGCCAAGGACACGCAGCGCGTCCATGAACGCACTGTTAAGACTCTTCATGCAACGATTGATCGGCGAGGCCATCTCCAAACTAAGTTGCAACGCAAGATAACTGCATTGAAGTGTCAGCTCGCGCAGAAATGCAATGAGATCATTACTTTGAAGACGCGAGGAAGGTTGCAGACTAAGATGATATTGGATATTGCATCTGATCATATTCCGAAAGACGGTACGTGCTTATTTTGAGTTTAAGAATTGCTCTACTGTTCTTCTGTTCAGTTTAAGAATGGAGAGTACGTGTACGAGTAGAGCCGTAATGTCACTTTAAGAATGGAGAGTACGTGTACGAGTAGAGCCGTAAGGTGACTTTAAGAATACTAACGTTATATCTTGTTTTTATAGGTGCACCTATTGTGGATTGTATGAGCATACTCTCGCCACCCCTGCTTCGTGCTATCATCGCTCAAACAACCCTTGGCACCATTCGGGCTTTACTTCTCTTCGAGGGACAGCGCAAGAGCAAGGGTATGAACCCAGTGATCAAGTCTCACTTTCAAAAGATTCTTGAACCGTATGAAGAAGCCGCCATGATGGAATGTCGCATTAGCTATCTTGAAACGCTATCGCAAATTCCTAAGAGTTATTTTGATGCAATGCTCCGCAGCGAGGGCAGCTTCCGTATGGACCACGTTCGAGATGGGAACAAGTTGAAAATGGGTGCGTACATTTCGACGAGAGGGTATGACATGAGCAGCCTCGTGTGCACATTCTTTGGAGCGCATGACATTGCCCCGTTTGTGAACTTGTTCGTGATGACGCCGATGTTCCGAGTTTTCCCTCCTGCTGTTTCCAAAGAAGGCTCCCCTGACATACTTGTTCACGAGACATCTCTCTCATCTCGATGGAGCATCATGGATACGAACACCACCACGCTGACTGAATTTGTTGCTAACGTTCACACGGTTCCGTATAAATTCTTCAAGACGTTTAAAAGTATTGACGGACAATGGAAGTACGTGACCCCCTTCGTTGAGGGCACATGTATGAAAGACAGATTTCACAAGAAGAAGCCACGAGAGGGGAAAGCAAGGCCCCATGATAGGTACTCATATCAAGCAGGTGTACTCTGCGCCGTTGATTTTGATCTTCAATCTGTCAAGACATTAAATGAGTTTGCTCATATTCAAAAGATTGTCGATGACACTCTTTATTGCACGAAGATAGTGAGTCAAACTGGATGGATTGTTCGCGACGAGTTGACAGGAGCATATGATAACAAAAGCTGGCGTGTACGAGAGTATTTCAACGCACTTGCCGATCATACACAGAGCCATTATGCTGTCGATGAGACATTATTTATGACATATGTCATGACTAAACTGTTCGGAACTGAGTGTGAACCCGCAGGATTTGCAACGCAGATCGAGTTGACTGCGTCCGATAACGTGTGTTCACTAACCGTCGGACCGCCGAAAAGTATCCGCTATTGGTTCGATGAGATTTTAGACATTGCTGCTGGTCTAAGCACAGGACAGTACGTGCAGATCGCGAAGATATGTAAAGAATCCATGGCGATGATTGACAATCATTACTCGAAGTATCAGGCGGGTATCCATGCCAACTGCAAACTGCAAAGCCAGTTAACCGTGGTGACTAATCTTATGGAGGAACTAAGTGTCAAAACGAATCCCATAGTCTCATCAATTCGTGACATCATCAAGCATGATTCAGCACTCATCGTTGACTTTAAAATGGATGGGAAGAGAGTAAGCATGCGCGAACGATTGCACCCAGCTATATATCTTGAAGGGTTGCATAGAGAGAGTAACGCCACGCTGCATGAGTTCTGTAACGCGTCCACAATGGCAGATCTGAACCATCCTCGTAGGACTATAGTGAAACTGAAAGGTGGAATGAGACTCGATATGCGAGGACGTATTAGTGATCGGTATGCCCCTTACACTGAGACTACAACGAGAACTATGAATCGTGTTAACGCGATTGCGCATTACGAAGAAGAGAGAGGAAGGGAAGAAGGTTGGGCAACCACTTTGGTGGAAGAAGAAAACCCCGATGCTCATATGACGTTGATGTCTGCACCAGGAGAGACACGTGCTGTCGCATTCCCGGAAAGACTTCCGACAGCTAATATTGTCTATCAACCGATCCCGGCCGGTACTGTCATTAATGGTCTCACCCGACGAAGCATTGCCTCGCTAAGCCCATCGCGTAGTACAGATGCAAGTAGCAGCAGCAGCCAAGATGCAAGTAGTGTGGATAGTGTTGGTCCATCTCCGAGAGCTGTGAGAGAGGTTGAGCCGGTTCGTTCCCTTCCTGAAGGTCTTTTGCCTGCAAATATAATACATGAACCCGAACCGTTGCCCGATGTTCAACCGTTGCCCGATGTTCAAGCGCTTTTAAATAGCGAAGGCATTCTTCCGCTTAGCGAGATGGAGAGTCCGGACACTACCCTAGTCCTCGAAATGGAACCGTCTCGGGTTGAGAGTCCACAAGGTGCTGCTGCGATGCGGAGTGTGACTTTCGCAGAGTTACCTCTTGTAAGTGCTGCCCGAGCCCATCCATTTCCTGGTACCAATGGAAGCCGTCTTTCAGAACGCTTACAGCGGGCACAGGACAGGGCTCTCTCTCCTATGCCTCCTCCCCTGAGGGAGCCGCCAACTTTGACAAGACGCGCTTCCGAGACTGATGGTTTTGAGTCGTATCTGATTCGCACTACACTTAGTCGATCCTTGAGAAGAATGACGTATACTAGTGATGAGGATGAAGGCGAGAATGAGACGAAAGAGGAAGAGACTGAGTTGGAAACGAAAGAAGACGATGAAGGTCCACCGACCGAGGAATATCTTTCTTCATCCGACGACGATGAGCAGCATGACCCACCACAAATTCCTCCACGTCATGCCGATGGTACATTTGGTGGACGCACTCACACCTCTCGAGGGCGAACTCGTCGTAGGAGACAAGTATTTCCACGTAATGCCGATGGAACGATGTCTTCGGCTCAGCCTATTGACTTGGTGTCTTCGAGTGAGATTGACTCTTCTGACGGCGATTCATCAAGTGACTACACCATGCAGGACGCTTTGGAGGAAGGTCGGCGATCAGCTGCTGTGGAGGAAGGTAGCCGAGCAGTTGACTAAATTCTAACGTTCTAATAAATACAATGAGTATTCCTTCACCACCAGTAAGATTTTGGGTCGACATGCAACGAAGACTGCGAGAAGATTCCTATTATCCCGAAGTACGTAGACGGTATACGAATTTTACTGCTCGGCGTAATCGGTTCCGAACGCACTGGAGCTATGTACCGCAAGAAGCAACTGTAACTGACGACTATGAAAGTTACGTGTTTCCGGAACTCCCTTCAGACCCGCTCCCTTATGTCGAAGAGTCCCCGACATAATATTTTATGACTGATAGATAAACATGTCTGTTCAGACCCACATCGTGGAATGTAACAGAGCTAACTCGGTCATCGATTCCAGTGAAAATAATCTGGGAAGATGGACCACCGGTTGTAATCTCGAGCTACTACCGGGAGACAGAGTAAATGTTGAGGCATGTGTTGTCAACTCAACAGGAGCTTCCTCCGGCGGCTCTACTATGGAGTTTACGTCAGAGAATGTGGTGGTACAAGGAGAAGAGAAAAATTACTGTGACAATCATGTAGTTTTCGAGTTCGGGTTTTATATTAATAATAACCAGTCTAGTAGTATTCAGTTACCTATCAGACAGAACATGAGGTATTGGGCCGGAGACCCCGAGCTCGGACCGGATATCCTAAACTCTACTCGAACTGGTGACGGTACCTCTGCTGATAAGTATGTATATATTCAAGACCCGGATGTAGGATGGGGGTCTGCTACAGCTAATACGCCTGGCACAGCTACGGAAGCAGGAGGAACAGACGGAACACTGCCTGTTCCACTCACAATTAATCAGGCGGATCTCGCCGGTAGCGTTGGAACATTTCCAGGTCGAGGTTTAGGATTCGGGTTTGGGGTTACCGAGCAGTTCGGCTATGTGCGCGTTTTTAATCGTACAACCCCGGCTGTGGCTAATGCAATTGTTGTAGGTGATAAGTACAACTTTATTGCCGTTGCTAGCTGGACGAATACTGTTTATCCTGGTATGCCTGGCGGTGGAACATATCTTGGATGTAACTGTGGGCCGGATATATTAACAACTCCTTATACCTTCCCTCCACCAGTCCTGCAAAATCCAATTCCTAATGGAACGTGCGTTCAATACTGGAACTTTCCGCTTCGTCCTGGAATGGAAGTGTTCATTGGTAGTACAGTTATAGGAACCGGAGAAAGCTTAGGAATCATTAAAAAGCTGTGGATAGGCACTGATCCTGCCTTAAAGGATGCGATGGCATTTCCTGCTTGGACCAATGCCCTCTATAATACGCGGTTAGTTATTGAATTTGAGGAGGATTTTGAACTGAATAACCCGTATGGGATGCACCAACCTCTACGTGGTAAAGTGCTTATTGGAAATGATCCAAGTAATGGTACGTACGACAATAGAGGTCGAATGGGTTACGGACTGATCAACCCTAGTAGCCAGCCTAAGTGTTATGCAGATCAAGGTATTGGGGGCTATTGGCACACAGAAAATGTTACTACGTATCCAGCTGCGACAGGAGCTACTATAGATTATTGCAGGCAGAGGGCTCTTGCGGGGATGATGCTGTGGGAGCGCGGTCGACATTATTTTAGTGAGTGGGACTACCGTAACGTAGGCGGTTCTAGTGGAAATGAACCGTATGGTGGAATTCAATATTTGGAGGGAATAACATCGGCTGCACCGCTGGTTAATTCTTCCCCTTATCCGCAGCAAGTCAGTGGAATTATCATGACCTCCTTCTTTAATTTCACCCCGGGCGGCGGTGGTTATGTGGCACCTGTTTTTCTACCTGCCGGTCAACCAGCTATTAGTTTCGAGGATAGTGGTAGCTCCGCCAATTATTCATCTAGCGAAAATAGAGCTGTGACGCTGCATGCTGGTAGTAATGCTCATTTTGAAATTTCAATCACGTCACTCGAGTTTGAGTCCGGTACAACTAGTTTCTATGATAGACTGGGCCTCACTGCTGCTAGCTCGGTAGCCGACTTAACCCTTGCAACGAGTGCATTGAATCTTACATCGGCGCCTCTACTAAGTGATTACTTGGTTGAGACAGCAGTAACTAACCCAGAAACTGTATGGGGCACCTCCTATACAAATCCTCATAGTGGCGGAGGAGGATGGGTGTTTAACTCCACCGATGCAGATTTCGTTACTAATGGTGGAACTATAGGCCAATTTTACCCAATTAATACGGAATATATTCGATTTTATTTCCAGTCCGATACCTCAGTAACAAAACCTGGATGGCAGATTGCGATAAGATCAGTTTTGAATACGCCGCCTCTTTCAACATCTGCACCGATTTACAAGTACAATAAGATGACTCCTCAGTGGCGGTCTTTTGGTTGTTCACAGCCGGTTTTGATCGATAAGCTCGGCTCAAATCCTTTAGATCTCGAGTGGCCGTACGGTGGAATGAAGAACTCAGCCTTAGGTCCTTCTCAGTGGATGAGTACAAATTTGCGAGATAATAAGGATAACGCCCCTTATATTCTAGTAGCTCCAACATATCAGGGTCCGCAAGTTCTACCAGATGGTACCGCTCTCGCCCCGGAAATTCGAAAATTGACCTGTTTCGTTTCTGTTAAGATTACCGACTCGTTTACAAGTGCACTTGATGTGGCTAAGCAGTTTACAGACGCTTTTCACCAAGCTAATCCATTTCTGAAACGTTCTCAAATCGTACAAAAGAACACTGATAGGCCCGCCAAAGTCAATACAATTAAACCAGTCTATAAAGCTGTTCCGTTTATTAATCCTAATAAGAGTCAACGCGTGGCAACTAAGTCAACTAACTCAACTACGGCCGGTGGATCTTTGATAGCTGGAACTACAAGAGACGGCATCCCCCTTGTACCGACTAACGCATACATAGAAAACGCCAGTGGACCGTGCAATCTGACTTTGAATCGTAGAGCACTGTATGACGTCGTTGCTCCCGTGTATACTGGTAATCTGGTTAAATGCATCCCGTGTAATCTTATTCCAGGAATAAACTGGGAAAAGCAAGCCACAGCTCCTTATAACTACGTACCTAACGATGAGGATGATTACCATTTTAGTGGTGTTTCTGGCAAAGCATGGTGTAACTTAATCTATGGCGGTATGGCAGTAAAGGACTTTCAAAAGTGGTCTAGTGGCGATTTGCTTTGCAGACTAAAATGTTGGAATGGCGATGTAGCTGGGAAGTCGCGTCAATTTCCTAGAGCTGTTATACTTAATTCTCAGTTGCAAAATGAGACGGTTCGTATAGCAAATCCCGTGTATGTACCAACAATCCCATACAGTACAGAGGAGGGGACAATAACTGGTTGGGGACAACCCTTACCTATCACACCCAATGTGACGACAGGAACTGAGTGGACTGGATTTCCAACTTACAAAGAAGCGCCTCCACTTGGCGCTCCCTTCACAGTACCTCCCTTTGCAAATACGGGTTGGGACTTTACGGCCCCATGTGACTATTTTAAACAAACTACGACTATCCCATTTACCGGCACGATCCTTAACAAGTACCAGTATCTCTTTACCAGCATTGAGTATACAGACGAAAACCTTGATATGCTTCAAAGAGCCATGAGAAATAACGAAAAGTATACTGCTACTTCCGGTAGAGAAAATGTTACTATTGATAGCCAGAACGTTAACCCGGAAAACTGGTTTTATGAGTATGACATAGGAATGGCGAACGATGAGGTGGGTATGAATCTTCGACCAGAGGTGTGTCGCACCGAATCCGCAGATGAATTATTTAATTACTACAGTTACCCCATGCTCGGAAACTTTGATGACGATCATAGTGAAAATTGTATGTTAAATGGAATGGCAAGATATTACGTTAGAGGTTCTAAAATTAACTCCAATGTTGTAGCCGCTAGTGCAACTTACAATTATAGAAAGCTCAATAAAGATTCAGAGTGGGTGGATGGGGTTCTCACCGGTGAATGGTGTGCTCCTGGAATGCTGCCTGCTTCAGTACAAGGTGGTGATTACCCGTCACGACTATTTACAAAATCTGTTATTTCCCCTGCACAAAGTTACAAAGGACAAGGATGGGAAACGAAATACCAGAGCGCCAGAGGCTGTGGCATTGTCCAGTGCTTTTCACGGTGGTGTGGGTTTACAGCTCCTACTCCCCAAAATGCGTGGTACGAGCTGGAAGGAACTGGGCCGGGAACATGTGCTGTATTTTCTCAAAACCAATACTTGGTCGACCCGACCCCGTCTGTAACAAGAAATATAAATGTTACCCCGTACATCTACACCGACGACGATGGTAACAAGCATACGCTCTGTGCCTTTCAGACGTTCAGATCCTATGACCCACGCCGTGGTACTTCAAACGCACTCTCAACAACGGAGCCAACTTCAACACAGAATTGGGAACTGGCGGTCATTCAGTGGGGTGATCTATTTGGATTCTCTCCATCGCTACTTGATAATCCAGCTATATTACCGATGAATAACGATATTCCTGCTACACAGGCAAAAGATGCCTATGTCCAAGGGATCGATTCGTGGGATTCAACTGTATCCCCACCGACAGATCTACCTAATTATACGGATGTAGGTACTAAAATGACGTCACAGGAGGAACCGTTTAATAAAGTGAATTTTACGTGGATAGGTAGTATAAACGCAGGTGTCAATTTTAATGGTCAGACAAATAGATTTGAAATATCAGGCTTTAACTCTCCTCATGTACTCAGCAGTTTAGACCAACCCGCTCCACCGCCGTCTACATCTGGTGGGGGTGGTACGGCACAGGGAGCCGCGCAGCAAGGGTATGAAAATCTAGCGGGTGTTGGAAGCAACATAGCAACATATGGAAATGACGTGGTTACGTCTTATTTCGCATCTGATCTTGAAAAGTACAACAAGTCTGATAAATTTTACGCCGAAAATATCGATGTGTTTTCCAGTGCAGATGGTAACTATATGGAATCAGGAGGTCAGTACAACATCCGGAACGACAGATATAATGATGATACAAACCAGGGTAAAGCGGATAGTCAAACGGGAGTGTTTATAGAAAACGTCTTTCTTGCACCTGCAAACTGGGTTCCTCCCACCTTACCTTATGGAGGCGACCTACAAAACTACTGGGTTCCGGGTACAGAAAACTTGAATGCAACCGAAGAACAAAGGGAGCTCATCGTAAAAGATTTAATCAAAGCGGACAAGGATAATTTCAATGGATCGTTATTACACAAAATGGGTTTCACTCTTGAACAACTTATACCGACCTATGGTAGCCAGGATGGTGACTTTAATCCATTGACAAATGGAAGTACAAATCCAGTAGATATGTATGCAGGAACAAAACCACTCATATTGAACACGCTCTCGGACGTAGCGAGTAACCAGATTACTAATTTATATAGTGCCCCATTTGATGCCAATGCCTACGCTGCTGCCTCGGGTACAACCGCAGCCGTAACGGGATATCCGTTCGCTAATTTGGATCCAAAAGATTACGTCGGTCTACCCCAGTTTCATCAAGGTAGTGTCAATGGTCTGGCGGTAAATGTTAGTAATTCTATACCAGGAACTCTTGTAGCAAAAAATCTACCATCGTTGTATGCGTCAGCGTATTACTTAGTTATTAGCGACATCGTCCCTACTCAATTTCAAAGTGATCAAAACGGTAATGTTGGATCTAGCAACGCAATTTTTTACGCTATGAAAAATTACGGCGCCGGTGACTTCTATTATAGTAGTGGGTCTGACTATTGGCAAGTTGTGACAAAAAGACGTCTAGTTACATCTATAACAACAGAAATACGTTCGCCAACCACTGGTAAATTAGCTACTTTAGGGCCAAATTCAGTTGTATTGTATAAGATTCAAAGAACTTTTAACCTCCCAGACCCACAGCAAATATTAATGGAAGCGTCAGAACTCGAAAAAAAGCAAATGGAGGAGTATGAAAAAGAGATGAGACGCCAAAAAAATAATATGAATCAATAGTAAACGAAGAATGATGAGCTACTTATTTGCGGTCTGCTTGGGAATATACATTGAACGATACTACCGGTTTCGTATACAAAGAAATATGGATTATCTAATCCAAGCTTTTGACGGTACATTGTACCAGAACCAGTTTGAGAGCTTGGACCCATGGGACGAGTGGATATCCCATCTAAAAGATTTAGCAGATCAACAAAATGAAGACACTCCTGAGACAGTGACAAAAGAGGTTGAGATGACGGAAACCGACGTAGACACGAATAAAGATGAGTGTGGTCGAGAATGTGAACAGAAATCCTGGTTTAATCTATGGTAAATTTTATACATCTATATTAAACTACGTAATATTATATATACAAATCAAGACATGGCTAGAGTTAAACAAAAGTCTAGAAAAGAAAAAGCAGGTGCACGACCCAAGCGGTACTTTGCTGGCCAGTGTAGAAGTATGAAAAGTTCAAAAGGATGGATTTCCAAATTTAGCGCCAAAAAGGACAAACGATCACTGAGGAGTCTTAGTAAACTTCCGCGCCATAAACTGAAAGGAGTTAGATAAGCTATGGCTTTTCTTTGGCCTTGGCTTTCTCCTCTTTCGCAACTTCAATCGTCGATACCATCAAATCATACACATTTTCGTATGTTATCTCCATTTCAAATTCCAGGAGTACATTCCTTACGTCTTTCCATTTTGCCATATAATCTCCCACACATACCATGTCATCTTCTTCTAATGTATTGAAATCTTGACTATTTTGTGCCATTTATACAAAGCACCTAAAATGGTGAGACGTTCCACTAGAAATCGAAATTCCAGAAGGAGGCCCAATACCAAAGTGAGAGACACTGACAGAACTAAATCGGTAGCACAGCTTCGAAAACAAGCAGCTGCAATAAACAGGGCATCTGCCCCTAGTTGGAGATTGATGCGGAAACCAGCACTACTTGCATATATAAAAAGAAACGGGAGAAAACCTCCGCGGTCTAACGCGAATATAGGTAGGATCCGTAGGAGAAAAGCGACTCGTAGATCAACTAGAAGAAGACGCTAGTTAGGGTTAATGATAAGTAATTGGTTAATAGTAAGGGTTTTTAGTAGAGATGCTGTATAATTATTAGTACCAGAAACCCTATAGATATTGTAAGTATAAAATCTATATTTTTATGT
>VMHT01142743.1_pt1 | contig 27532 bp, 30 predicted proteins | sample 4693611 | NCBI WGS metagenome assembly VMHT01 (sample SAMN12280063, study PRJNA550983) | marine metagenome | isolation source: seawater sampled from same location over 5 years 0.02-0.2 micron viral filtrate | place: USA: collected off the coast of southern California halfway between the port... ... | reverse complement strand
ATGGCTCAAGACCTGAAGACTATCCGAGAAGCGGCCGAGCAACTGGATCGCGACGAGATGATATGTAGTCTGGTGTCGATGGAGGTCCGTGTCCAAAAGATGTCCGCACAGGAAGAGATCATCGCTCAGATTGCCAAGACTGTCGGCTTGCCTGGGTCTGGCGCGACCCCAAATGTCCTGACGATGGTCAAGTGTGGTCAGGAAGCGGTAGATTGCCTGTCGATCTTGCTGGGCTGGGAATGGACTGTCGATCAAGGCTGGAATGAAAAAGTCTCTGAGAGCACCAAGATCGAGAAGAACGAGACTTTCGAAGACCTTCGCCGAGAAGAGATCGCGCAGCTAGAGGCAGAGAACCATCGCCTGCGAGATGAGTTCCAGAAGACCCTCAAGACATCGGCGAGGCTCGAAGAGGTAGGTAAGCTGCGAGAAGAAAACAAGAAACTCAAAGAGAAAGTGGAAAGGGAATATGACGGTCGCTGTGCCGACAACGACCAAAACGAACAAAGGGAGAAAGATTTGATTGCCCAAAACAAGGGTCTCACAATCCTGAAACAAGAAGCGGAACAACGTTCATTCTGTTATGAAGCGGAGATCAAGAAGCTCAAAGACTTCACTCACTGGGAGAACCATCCAGCACTCAAACACAAAGTAGTACTGGATGATGACTTCTATCTACAACATCTCGACGAAGAAAGTCAGTTGATTGACCCTGAACAACTCAAGAAACTTCAAGAGACTGTCGCAGAGCAAGCGACTGACCTATTCTTTATGAAGTGTGAGTGCCTAGCCGGTGGAGATCATATTAGGGATACCATCGGCTGCGGAGCTGAGTGGGCTGAGGAAGTCAAAGATGCTATGCGGCGACTGTTTCACAACTGTCCCGTGAATGATGTAGAACTAGATGAGATGTTCAAGAGGTATCTTGAATGGGCGAACATTTACCTCAGTGATGTAGAAAGTGATGATGAAGAATAAATTATACCTTACAGTGACTTAACTTGAATTGATCATTAGCAAAATCACTCTTTGTAGGTCTTATAGTAGATTTGAATGGCTCCTCGATGAAACAGGCAGGATAGTAATAATATTTTTTATGTAATACACTCGGGAGAGAGATATCGATCGCCCTCCATCTTTTGAGTGATTTCAATTCTTCCACTATCTTCTTTGCGACTGTAGCATTCGGTACAAAATATGCTAATGTTGTCAGCATACGATACTTATCTTCTAGAATATTTAAACCCTCCTTATGATCGATTTGAAACTTAGTCCTATCGGTTATTTTTTTATTTGCTATATATCCACCGAGATAAGTGATACTATCCTCCGGAAGATGTCCAACTGGAGGTAAGTCATTCACCTGAAGAGCATCATCCTCCACTATTAACACATTTCTTAAGTCATTCAAGACTATATCTTCTAACATTCTAAGATGTGATAGGAAACAACCAACCTTACACAAATGCTGGTCAGTATTCTTGATATTCCAGAAACTGACCATCTTCTGACATTCCTCCTGATCGTGAGACATCATCCGCCCATCTATCGCTGGGAATAACTTGAAATCTGTTCCCTCAAATCTCTTCTGTCTCTCGCTAGCTCCCACCAGAGAAATATAATACTTGTCATATACATTACTCTTACATTTAATTATATCCTCTCGCAAATAAAATACATAAGATAATCGAGTAAATCTATTATTCAATCCTAACACTCCCACCTCAAGATTATCCTTGAATGATGAAGGATGTGTATCATTATACTCCTTATCCTCTGCTGTCTCATATAATTCTGTATTTGAATGATACTGATGGACATCTGCTAACAAATAATCTCCAGTTCTGATATCTACCGCAATTCGATACTTTGGTATCACAAAATACCCTCCGTGATACTTACCCTCCTCAATCACTGATAATGATGCCCATCCTCCAAAATCTCCACTATCCTGATGTAATGCTGTCCTGAAGTTCCTATTAATTGTGACAGTCGAAAATGGAGTTTCCTTGATATGATAATCATTTAATCTCGCTCTATTCCACTGCTTATAAAATCTATCCGGAAGATGCTCCTTATACTGATCTGATACTTCCTTGAAGAAAGGCATAGCTCCCTCGAAATCATCCATATGAGTTTTAGTATAGTGAGATAACCTACAAGGCATATCCAATCCCATACCTTTTGTCGCTCCATAATATCCTATGGGATTTGATGCTACCTCATTATTCACTTTCATCGAAGACTTTTTCATCTCACCAGTCTTCTTATCCTTTACCATATACTTCGCTGACCACTTATCTTTCCAATAAATATCTCGCTTCTTCCAATACTGTGCCTCAGGATCTACTGGTCCCGCCGATGCTCCTCTGCCTCTCGATGCTTTCGCAAGATGTCTGGTATGCTTCCAAGCCAAATCTACCTCCTTCAAGACATTCTTTCGAAACTTCAATATAGGCTCTTTAGTTTCAGCATCATAGACATCACAATCACTAGTGAGTAAAATATCATAATCATCATCTCCAATGTATTTTCCCTTTCTTGATTTGAGTTGCTCGTCTGTGTAATGAGAGGGGGCATAAATGTTCATATTTATCTTATGGGATATTATTTTTAAATGATACCTATTTAAAAAATAAAGCATATAGAATAATAACTACTATGAATAACCAAATCACAGAGATGTATCAAAAGCGACTTGAGAGAGGTGAAATCAAAAAGATGGTTGGAGAACTCACTATCAAGAAACACCTTTCCAATATCACTATCTTGGATCGAATTATGATGGACTCACATATCGATGATGTCCATCATATGGATTGGTGCGAAAAATCATTCGATGAACTTAATAATGTTATTAAGAATATGAAAAATAAAAATGGAGGAACAGCTTCCCTCTCCACTCAACACAGCTATATATCCTCTCTACTGGTACTCATCAGATGTCGGCACTTTGATGACTTTTTCGAGCAACAGAACTTTAAAGATGCCTCTCTATACATTCACAAGGATGGACAGTTTGCTGCTGATTGGAAATTGTATAAGGATGGTGCTAGAGATAGATCACTTCAATCAGCACCCAAGAAAGAAGAAATCTACTCTATGATCGATGAGTATGTCTCTGACCCACCAGATCTAGATCTAGCACTTCTACTCTCTATCTATAGGACGCACCCATTTAGACTTGAAGTCGCTGAACTCATTTATCTCGAACCAAGACAATACAGTATGAAAAAGAACAGAGGAGAGTTGAATGGGAATTATGTAGTGAAATCAAAGGGTAAGAGAGGGAAACTATTCTTCTCTTTCTCCAAGTACAAAACTGACGCAGTATATGGTATCAGAGAGATTGATATTAAAGATCGACAACTCAGAAAACTTATGTTTGAAAAGCTCTTACCTATGACCCCAAATACCTATGAAAGCAGACTATTCAAAGATATGACAAGAAATCAATTAACTAAAAGAATACAAGGATTCTTCGAAAAAAAGGGTCTCCAAAAGATTACTCCAACTGTTCTCAGCAAATTGATCCTTAATGATCAATTGGGCACAGAACAAGCTCAGGACGTTATTAATACACAAAAGAAACTCGCCCAAGAAAGAGGGCATTCAGTATCTACTCAGCAAAATACCTATGTCGGAGGAGCATAATCACCACCAACTTGTACTTTTTAACTTCTCATAAGATTGTTCTTCCTCTAATTCCTTTTTTTTACGCTCCATCAAATCATTATTGATTGGTAGCATCTGTTTCTTTAGAGTTCTCATCTCAGCTCGAAGTTCAATTATCACTGATTTCAGCACCTTTATCTCATTTAACGCCACATCAATTGGCTTTGGATTTTGTCTAGTCATACCCTCTTTAATTCTAATTATATATTTATCCTATCCATCTGATTTAAAAATCTTGAAATCTGAGGTTTATGTCTTCTGACCAACATTTCACATAACTTCTTATCATTTACTGGCTGATATCGAGGTGATCCACCAGTATTTAATAATGTATATTCCTTCCTCCAAGACTTGAACTTATTAGGATACACATTATTCAAGAAATCATCACAGTACCAGTTCCTGAGAGATGGAGGGAAAACAAATCCAAAGATATCTAGATGGGTCTTGTGAATCAGAAACTGAGTCGCTATCTGATCATTATTACTCCAACCTGAGACCCATCCTAGATTAGATTGCTTCCTTAGATCCTTCTGAAAGACCCTCAGCCAATTTCGATCCTTCGGTACTTTGATATCATCTCCTAAGACCATCATATACTCAAAATTATGTTCTAATGCTGTATTTGCTAAAGAGTTCCATACCTTCACCACATTCCCTGGATCTGGAGGAAACTCACACCAAATGACCTGGAAGTTCATAAATACCGCATTAATAACTTGTCTGTTCTCAAAGACTTTGTAGATTGGATCGTTCTTGTCATATCCCACAAAGATAGTAATATCAAAATCAGGGGGAGACTGCTCCATTGTCCTAAGAAGTACATCATACAAATAAGTTTCTTGAATTGTTTTCCAGTCTCTACCTCTTGTGGTCGATGGGACGAGAAATGCGATCTTGGATTTGCTGTCTCTAGGGGTAATAGTATCATTCATTATAATGAGTGAGAGATAATTATTTAAATCTATTTTAAAATTAAAATCTTACTAAAGATAAATGACATCTGTCCCTGTTCTCCCTTACACTGAAGTGAATGACATACTTACTGATGATGATTGCCCTCCTGTCAGTATATTAATACCTTGCTATCTTCGAAGAAAGTTCAAACCTCTGATATTATGTAATATAATCTATATGGACTATCCTAAGGATAAATTAGAAGTCTGTATCCTTCACGATGGTCCTGAAGACCTCTTCGAGAGCTCTACAGAGAGAAAGTGGTTCGAGCAGCAGATGGGTCCTTCAACACTGAAATATGTCTATGAACCTAATATCAGAAGATCGATCGGTGAAAAGAGAAACAGATTAGTCAAAATGGCAAGTCATAAGATATGTGCTATGATCGATAGTGATGATATCTACATCCCCTCATATATCAGATACTCTGTGTCTGCTATGAAAGAACATAAGGCAGGAATCACCTCAAGTGCCTCAATGATCTTTATGTATCCAGAAAAAGATTATAAACTCTCTGCTATCAGATGTGGTCATAAACACCAAGGACACGAAGCAACGATGGTATTCACCAAGAAACACTTCAAATCTATGGGAGGATTTATCTCTAGAGGAAGTCAAGGTAATCAAGGAGAAGGAACAAAAATGATTACCTACAATGAAAAAAATATGATCAATTTATCTATTGATCGACTTATGGTCTGTATATGTCACACAGGAGATGATGGTAATACTATCAATAAAGATCAATTTCTATCTGCTGAGTTTAAAAGCGAACTCGCTCAAACCCCTCATCTTAGATGTGTCAAGAGGATATTTGACCGTCAGTAATCAATCAAAGCGGATCTCAAACTTCCCCCTCTTAATATATAACGGCACATCTGACTGCTTCAACTTCTTCTTCTTCTTAATCTGATTTTCAACTCTTTTCGGTATCCTTAACTCTATGGGATATGCTAACTTGGGATCATTATTCAAAAGCTCTATTGCCTTCCTCACAGAAGGAATAGATCCATACTTTGATATTTTTACCGCATCATTATATACAGCATCGAATGACATATATGATGAAGGCATCAGGAAATAGTTATTCCTACCATAATTAATGATCTTTTTCGCTCTCGCCATCACATCATCCTTCTCTTTGATCGTTAAAGTCTTATTTGGATTGGGATCCTCCAAATACTTTATCAACTGATCTTTTGTCTCTATAAAAAAATACTCCTTTTCAGGATTGATATTCTCAAAGTAATCTAAACACTCGATGATCCTCATCTGGATCTGAGCTTTATTAAAATCATTCTTATTAGGAATTGGTAACTGAAATACTGTAATAATATCAAATAGCTCCTTGCGAGAATGGGTATTATGTATTTTCATTTATATCAAAATCAGAGATTTTATTTTTAAGTTCTGAACGACGATTTTTATATTTTTCCTTACACTGCTTGAAATAGATCTTCTTACCATCATACCATAATGATGATGATTGATCCATAAATATACCTTGATCATTCGGTGGGACAACACATATCTTTTTATTTGGATTATATACCGACACTATATTCAATTTCTTATCTTCTGGGACTTTTGATCTCTTGAAGACCCTATTCAACATTTGATGACCGGTTGTCTGATATACAAATCTTGCCTTCCACTGATTATAAATCGGCATCTCTGCTTTCTCATAATATGATTCATATGAATGATGTAATATTCCATAATAAATATCATTTTTTGGCTGAGTTCCTAAAATAGCATTATAAACATCGTGACTATCATTCCATCTAGTAAAGAAATAATCCATCTCAAATAGGTGGTTCATATCTCTGATTGGGTGAATGTCGAGATCAAGATAGATACCACCATAGTGATACAGTATGACATATCTCATAAAATCGACCTTCTGAATGGGATATCTGAAAGCATCCCAGAGAGGTGTAAATTCGGGATACTCAGCCAAAAGTTCTAGGAGTTCCTTCTCTCCCCACAGCTTTAACTCTATGTTATTCTCCTCACAATATTGTTTAGTCTTCCTATTACTCTCTAAATAGTCTGGGATCTGGTTTAACTCTTTGCCTTTAAAATTAATAAAGATTTGGTGAATAGTTCTTGGGATCATTATATCATATCAAAGATTTTATTTTTAAACAACTAATTGAATTGAACTTCCACTGATTACAATCCGGCGGAGATGAACACACCAGTTCATCCAGAGCTTATCTACAGTAGGTGCTCTTGTCTCCTGATACTCGACCTGGAGATTAAAATCACTGCCCCGAGTGTCATACACTCCATTCTGGAGAGATAAGGCACGACCAATAGCAAAGTTCTCACGGAACTTTAACATAGAGAATGGTTTGATACCACCCATCACAAGAGCCTTCTCCAACTCAATCAAAGGTTGCTGATCAATAGAGTTCTTAGAAGATATCTTAGAACACTTGACCTTCCTTGAAGGATTGAGAGCTCCATCATAGAATAACTGATAGGATGTCAGCTCATCAGCACATCCCACAAGACCTGTGCGCTGAGTGTGATTCGCCTGCCACGCTCGAGTGTCAGCATCACTGTCTAAATCATAATCAGTGATGTATGTTTCTTTTGCCTCCAATAGTTTCTTAGTGTCAGAAGCTGAGGCATCTGTTGGAATACATAAGACAGCTTTCGCACGAGACTGAGTTAATGGAAGTCTTAGATTTGCTACTCGCTCACCCTTCAACTGAGATACCTTATAGTTAGTCGCAGAGACAAAATCATAATTCATTGCTCCACCCTCTTTCATCATAGATGCTAATTTACTAGTGTATCCCGAAGGCATCTCAACCTTCTGAATCACAAACTCAGCATTTGTGATCTTATAGCTGGGATTATAGGATGTCGCTCGCTCAATCGACCGAGAATACAGAACGTGCTGCTGATCTAATTTAGCAGTTGGACGATACCCAGTTGCTCCTTCAACAGTGATCTTAATAGCATTAGTAGTTCCAGCCTCATATTCTATCTGCTTGATCTTTACTTCGGTTGAACCATTAAGGATCGAAGGATTATTCACACCAGTTGAAGCATTAATAAACTGTATCTCTTCTCCCACTACAAAAGGGAAAGACCTTATATCATCTGACCAACCCTGACAATTGTCTCGCCTGACATAAAACTCAGTGAAAGCAGAAGCATTATTTGCTGCCGGTTCGTCTGGTTCAGAGTTAGATCCATTCACCGAGTGGAAGAATGGATTAGCCGAAAGATGACGGTATCTGTTAGTCTGATCTAATGTGCGGAATACACGACGAGCATCCTCAAAGATTATTTCAACCACCAGACCTTCTGTCATAGCAATAGGGAAAATCTTATCATTCGAAAAGATACCTGTGTGGAGAGGTAATAGACCCTTGACATCTAAATATTCATCATCAGTCCAAGCAGTAGTGTATGCTGTTGCCTGATGAGGAAGTCCCTTGAAATAAGGATTTTCTGTCACATTATTCTGCTGAGTTTTAACTGTACCATTGGTCGAACGACTATCAGTGCTATAGACTGTAGCACCTTCGGTCAAACCTCGCTTTGCCTTGAGAGTATCATTGGTCTCATAATCATACTTGAGAGCAACAAGAGTATTGTAATTCTGATACTCCTCTAATAGAATGCGACCTGCTCCACCAGAATAAATCCTAAGATCACGCACTAAACATTGTAATCCAGTCTCTCCATCTAACTGAAGTCTCGTAGGATCACCAACGGTACTCTTTTGGATTTTACAAGTCAAGTTCAAGTATGATTCTTTCGGCTGGAAAAATCCTATCCCTGATGGGATCTGGAACTCACACTTCTGACCAGGAGAATATTCTAGTCCGTGCTCCGCCGGGATCGATACTTTAGTCTGACTGATTGGTATTTTCTCATCGCTCGTCCAGAAACTCATTATTTTATACTACTACCAACATAATCTTTGTGAGTGAAAAAAATTAAAAAATCTATTTCCTATTCTTTTGTATAGAAAACAATTACTATGCGAACTGATTTAAAGATAGCTCATATAAATTATCAAAATGCCCGACTGGAGATATTACTATTATGAAAAAGGAACAGCAAGAATACATAGAATTAAATCTGACTGGAAGAGAGCTGGGTTAAAAGACGACCCTAATGATGTGATGGAAATATATCAAGATACCAATAAATGTCTGATATGTGATATCCCTTTGGTCGAAGGATCAAATATAGTTAATAATAAAAAAGTAATGGATCACTGTCACACCACAGGAGCCTTTCGAGGGATCCTATGCTGGTCTTGTAATATAACAGAACACCTTAAAACTGATAAGTTTATGGAAAGAATGAATAACAATCTTAACCGATATGATTCAGAGGATTGTGAGACTGGTTCGCTGCCAAACCCAACTGAGTAAATCCTGAAGCAACAACTGGAGGAGGTGGCTTGGCAGGAGGTACAGTATTATCATCTTGTGTCTTTTGGGCTTCGTCCGCCTTATTCTCTTCGATAGTAGATGTTGCCGCCGCAGCGATATTAACTCCAGCAGCTATCGGGGCAAGTGCTCCCCCTGTGAATGCCGCTGCGATATCTAATGCCCCTCCTAACAAAGAAAGAACATTCCCTACCTTCTCTCCTGTAGTATCCTTGACCACCTGACCAGTATCAGTTTTAGTATCAAAGACATCCCCTGTCTGCCAGAGATTTTCTATATCACCCATCGCGGCAATCCCAAACCCTAAGCCCGCGACAGATTTAGAAGCAACTTTCGCAAATGCCTCACCAGCACCTGCTTCTACGAGATTTTTACCAACTATTCCTTCAACTCCTGTCATCTCCTTGACTGCTACTCCCTTTCCAAATCTAGCAGTTGAAAAGACACGAGATCCCATCTTCTCACCAGCTCTTGTCAGTTCAGCACCAGCTCCTCTACCACCACGAGCTATCGATGAGACTACACCTTCTCCTTGAGACATACCTCTGTATGCTCCCACTCCTAATGCTCTTACTGTTCTCCCTGCTGTTGCTGTGGTCTTAGCAACTATAGGAACATCCACGATATCTGACTCGACCTCTCCTCTGACATCGGAACTTTCTTTCTGCTGATCGGTAGTGGTCTTCTGATTGTGAAGCAAAGTTTTATCAGTCCAAGCATTAAGTCTTGCTTCGTTCATATCAAGGGCAGCATTCCCTAACTGATTAGCAATCTGTGTCGCCTGAGTGTGATGATACATATCTCCCATTTTTATTTATATGACTAAGTTTATTTTATTCCTCTTCCTCTGATTTTAAATTATCCCCCAAGACTGATGTTGGTCCTTCAGCAAGTAATGTCTCGAAATTGTGATATGCCTTAGGAGGATTTGACTGGAAATCCATATGAAGAAAATCATATCTATTGGGTGTCGCTAATCGATAGATCCTTAGCCAATTGTCAGGACCACCAAAGGAATCACCATACTCTTCTGCCATCTTCCCTAACTCCTTCTGATTAGGGAATGGACTTCCAACTATGACATTAGTAGCATTCTGCCTTATGATTGGAGAACACATCCTAAAGTTCTGAGAAGAGATAATCAATAGTTTTATATTGAAATGACGAAACCTAGATGCTAAATGATTGATCTTGGCTTCTCGCTTGATCGATCCTAAACAATCATCAAGAACAACAGCAATCTCTGGCTGATCTTCTTTATCATATGATTTCTGTCTCTCTACTATCCCATTCACTATCTCATCACTATAGTGATCGTGTGTATCAAATGCCTTCCTTAGAAATCGACTGGTGACGTCATTTGCGATAGTATTACTCAGAATTGTAGTACTATCAAATCTCTCCTGAGCATCATAGAATGAATCATTCAAAAGAACATTACTAATGAGAGTACTCTTGCCAGTTTTTACAGGAGAAATTAATAATAAAAGTGCCCCTCCCCCGACACCATCAACTCTCGGTAGGTGAGGATGTAAATCACTAAATCTTGATGATTGTTGTTCTGGATCTTTCACCGGTATGACACGTGGAGGTTCCATATCTTTATAAATATAGAATATTAAAAAATGAATGTTTAAGTTTTAAATTTACACTAGGGTTGTTTATTTATAAATAAACCTACATAAAGCAATGATCCCATCCTGAGGGTTTAATAGCAGAGTTAATCTGTTTGAATACTTGCTGATCGTGCTTCTCTTTCGCCTGTGCTTTCTTCTTTACTTCCTTCCTTTGCTTCCTTAAGACCTCAACCCTATTGACTGATTGCTCGACAGCACGCGCGACCGCATCATCCAATTGTTCTTGGGTGTATCCTTTCTCGATTATCTTCTCCTTCTCTACTATTTGAACTGCCTTAGGAGGTTCAGTGATATCCTCACCACTCTCTAATTTCTTTTTTAATCTCTTTCTTTCAGTTTGCTTCACCTGTTCAAGAAGTTTCTTATCTTCCTGAGCTTGTTGTTTCGCTAACTTCTTTGCCTCAGCATTCTTTCTCCTAGTCTCTAATCCTTTTAATCTTCCTGCCCGCAAGATCTCTAATTGTTTTTCAGTCATAACCTTACCCTTTCTCCTTACCTGCTTCGGCTTAGTAACAGTCTCTTCAATTACTGACTCGATCTTTTGTTTGAATATCTCATCCTGAGGTATCCTTGCTTTCTGAACTGGTTCGACCATTATCTCTTCTTCCTCTTCCTCTTCTTCTTCATCAGGCATAAACTCTTCCACTGGAGGCATATCCTTCTTCTGATCAGCAGGAGGAGGCATCACAACATCTGCGAGGTAATCTGTCATATTATACATAAATATTACTTAATAATTTTAGGTGAATAATTTAAAAAGATTTACTTTCTTTTTCGAATATGGAAGACTACTTGTGAAGCACCATCAAGTGAGTCGAGTTCGTGTTCCTCATAATCTACAAACTGGACTTGTAGTGAGTTCAATAACATCTTCGAAGGATTATTCAATGATATATAAGTCTTCTCACCAGGTTCAAAATATAAGGGACCAAACTCTGTTCCATCATTACTGAACTGAGGAACTTGATATACTATTTTAGATAAACTCTGCTGAGCTCCATTGAATGACTTATGAGTTAGACCTGGAAGTCTAATGAATGATGTGATCGAACTTTTCTGTAGAGAATCAGTAGAAGTGAATACTATAGTATTAGTCCCTGATCCAGATACTTGTCCCTCATTATCAGTTTCATTAAGAATAGAATAATCTCCAAATCCTAATGCTTCTGTCATATTTGGAAACTGCTGTGCTGGTGCTAGTGTATCCTCATCACCCCCTAGATTGTAAGGACCCACTGTCAGCATATGTCTGAAATAAACTCCACCTGATGTATTGAGACCTTCAAAGTCATAAAACTCCCCATCAGCAAGGGCACTGGTATCTACCATAGCATAATACAATTTCTTATCTATTTGTTCAGTAATGAAGTATCCCTTCCCTGAACCTAATCCCTGCTTCACATCATCACCTACATTCTTGTAGATCTGAGGATGAATAGATACTTCTGTGGAGAACATATCTGATCCTGGAACATAAGCTCCTCCAGCAGTATAAGTAGGATATTTATAACTGGTATCATTGTGATTGGTTTCAAACAAATTACACCTCACAGCACCTTTACCTAGATTGATATAAGGATAGAGAGCATAATTGGTATCTCCCACATTCTTGAAGCATTGATTGAAAGCCTTAGACACAGAACTCTTCAAAACATCATCAAAGACTTGCTTACCCTTCTGCTTGAACTGAAGTGTGATCTCATCTCCCTCTGATTGAAATCTAACTCCATCATACTTACCATACCAAGCCGCCTTAAGAAAAGGAACAGCATTAGGGACAGTAAGACCTCCTGCTATGTTGGCGTAATCGATCTCCATCATTCTTGTCAAATCATTTCGATCATCATATAATTGCTGTAGCACTCTAATGTCAGTGCCATTACACATAACACAGTAATCACATACTCCCAAGAAACTATCACTATAACTATCACTATCGTGATTGTAGAACCTGCGTGGCGGTCGCGTGCCCAAAGGCAAAGAAGTTATTTGAATTGGTGGATCAGCATCAGTACCATCCCCCCCTGCTTCCATCTGTGGTCTTGAAAGACCTACTACCCAATGTTGTCCCAGAGCAGCATCAGTCATACTATCGAACACACAAGATCCCTTATTCAAAGAGAAAGGTCTTCCGGTTAGCATACCAATACATTCTCCATTCCTTAGGTTAGTTGTGTCATCAGCAGTCCTAGTGAATACTTTATTAGTGTAGGAGAAATCATCTGATATAGCATTGATACCAACAGATGTTCCTAGCTGATAGACTGCCTTAGCAACTAGCGAAGCAGAAGCATCTTTAGCAGCAACTCCTGACCCAGATGCTCTCTGATCGAATTGTATCTTCAACCCTTTCTCTGCTCCACCTGCTTCAGAGTTCAATGATACCGAAGCATTACCAAATATCAATGGATGAGCATACTGAGCATTGAGCGCTCGCTGAACTTCATTGGGATAATCTCTTAGATTGTATGTCCCTTGATCTAATCTGATTGTCCTAGAATTAAAGATATCTGTGTCTGGGTCATAGTCCTCATATCTTTCTGAACCAAAGTAATGACAGAAATAATCATTGCTATCATTGATAGTGACCTTACCCGATCGATTGATCTTCACTGACTGAACTGCTATCTCAGAGTTGGGTTCTACTTCTATCGGTGAGCGGAAGAAGTTTGTAAAGGAAGAAGGATTTTCCGATGGTAGTGTAGCCCTATTCTCTGTCTGTTTCGATGATGCTAATATCAAACTCATATTTATAATTACTCTTACAAAATAAATATGTATGATAATTTTAAAAAGATATGTATAGCAATAAGAAGAAGAAACCAGCAACTAAAATGAAAGGCAAGGAATGTAGTTCTTGTGGAGCGACACAGCATAATGTCCCTAAGAAAGTTAAGGACAGTAAGAAGGTAAGACCTAAGGAAGTCTTTGGCTCAGGTTATAAATCTAAGAAGAAGGGTTCTTACTAAGCCTTAAGTCCCATCGACCATTCTTTCTCTGGAAGAGCTTACAGTGATCGGGATACTTATCAGCAAGATATTCTTTATCTTGTCTTTCGGTCTCTATATTACGCCCATCACCATCACATCCTCCAGGACTATAGTTTTTAGTCTTTCCAGCAATCCAATTGTTCTTGAGGATCGCCCCATCTTTAATGTAATGTAAGATACAGTTTTCGAAATCTTCAGCATAATTAGTCTCTAAGACTATACTGTAATCTATTCTTCTTAATCTCATAAGACCTAAGCAATACCTTAGATCCATTGTGTATTCCTGATTGCCTGACATAAACATAGGATTAGAACACTGATAAAATCCACCATAGGTAATCTTCTCTGGTTCCATAATATCTATCATCTTCTGAAGCATAGGTTCTAGTTGAGCGTGAGGTAATGATTCCCTTTTATTATTAATAACATCTATGATATCGTCATCGAGCTCACAGATCCATTCTCCCTCAGTGAAGTATGTAGTGATAGCATTATGAGTATTACCTATCCCCTTACAATCTATTAATTCAATTACATTATAATTATCATCTCTAAACTTACGATACTGTTCGATCTGGGGATCATCATCCCTCACAAAGATCCATACATCTTTATTCCAAGTATGAAAGGACAGAAACTTTAAGGTTTGCTCTTTTAACTTCTCAGCTCTCTGATAGGAAGGAATGACAAATTGTACCATTATACTCATTCGAGACAAATTAATCTTAAATCAATTAAATCAAAAATACCTTACTTTTTTACAAATACCTTATTATAAGTAGGGTCGAAGGAGAATTGTAAAAGTCCCTTAGGGATTTCTATTTCTCACGTATCTATTACAACTCTCTCACAACTATACTATTAATAAGGTATTTAAAAATAATTAAGGTATTTTATTTATTGATATGGAAGTAGCAGAATTAATTGAAAGATTATTGAATGATCAGTCTAATGAGGAAGATAAACTAATTGAGATGTATCACACTCAATTAAAGAAGATATATTACAAGACTTGTCTTACTCAGATCGATAATCTCTATTGGTATATGAATAATCAGTATGATGACACACGAAGGATAGACTGCCGTGATCAAGAAGACTATGAGGAGACATTAGAGTATTGGACTTGGAAACCTAAGAATATATTTAATGTGATAGAAGATATGAAAGATGATAGTTCTTGGATGCTTAATAAAAGTATTTAAACACTTAATATTAATATAATCTAATGAGTGAGGAGGAAAGGTTCAATGAGTTTTGTGTGCGCTGTCGCAACAAATACTTACCTGATGATATTATGAAACCTGTCGATGTTGAGAGGCTAATGAGATTCACAATTCCTTCTGATATAAGACCTGATGAGAAAGTCATCAAGGGTATTACTAAGAACTGGAGCACAAAAAAGCCAGATAATATTATGTATCATCTTCTAAGGACTGTTCCTAAACTATTTATTGCTGGACTTCACTGTGAAACACCTACTGATGAATATGGTTGTCCTACATCAGGGCATAAGTTTCATACCAAGTTTTTATCTAAAAGACTTGAAGAACCGTTCGAGGAAATAAAATTACTAGAGAAAGAATTACTCAAAACACAAGAGGACAATCATTATGATGAAATGATGGAACTAAAAAATACAGTAAAGGACTTAAGGGAACAGATAAAAGAACTCAAAGAAACCAACAATAGATTAGAAGATAAAATCAAGTTCAAAGATGAGATGCTCGATTGTCGCCCATCAATAGCGTCATATGAAACTCTCAAGATGGAACTGGAGTTCGCTAATAAGCAGCTTGCGCAAATAAACTCTTGATGCTATCATAGGCATCTTTTAGTTTCCTGAATAATTCATTTGTCCCACCTTTATCTGGGTGGTACTCTCTAGCTAATTTAAGATATCTTTTTCTCAAATCATCTTCACTACAAGATCGTTTTAATCCCATAAACTCGAAATCATTGACATCAGGGTCTTCCTTTTTTTCTTGATTAGATCCCCAAGAATAAAAGTTTTCAAATGGATTGCTTTTTGACCTATTGGTCTTAGGAGGTTCTCCTCGATAAAACTTAGGAAAGAAATCAAATATGCCTTCGGCAGCAAAACTATATTTAGTCCTACCTTTGCCTTTGTATCCGGCGGGACCTTCAGAAATACCTGGCGACCAACAAGGATATGGATCGCACATAACAATAAAATAAATAAAGTTTTTATTATCAAATTATCAAATTTAAAATATATGATCTCATAAAATAATATGCCTACTAATAAAGAAAAGTTCAATGCTAAGTATAATTTTCCAAAAGATAAAGGACACTCTCGAGCAGAAATATCTCGACTCACTGGTATCCCTATGTCTATTCTCAATCAGGTGTATTCCAGAGGGGTTGGCGCGAGAAGGAGCAATCCGAGCAGCGTGCGTAGAGCATCAGATGGTAAGAAAGTCGGAGGTACTAGTCTTAAAGGAAAGATGAGCGCAGCTCAGTGGGGTCAGGCACGGATCTACAGCTTTGTGATGCGGTCTCCAGGAACCTGGTCGAAAGCAGATAAGGATCTTGCTGATAAAGTTAAAAAGAAAAAGATCAAGGGATATACTCGCTAAACTAACTTATCAATGTCTTCAGTCGGATAAGGTAAGATATCCTCACTCTTTTGTCTTTTCAAAATCTCATCTTCCTTTTTTAATACCTCTTCTTCTTTAGCAAGTATTTTATCTTGCTTTTTATCATTCCTCTTCTCTTTCATTTTATTTGCTTGGTCTTTCAATGTTTTTAATTCTTCTTCATTAGGGGGTCTTCTTTCACATTGGAAGATATAACATAAATTAACTTTACAATGACATTTTGATTGCCACACAACCAGCAATAGACTTGCTACTGCTCCTAAGACTAACACTATCGCACCAGCGAGTTGATCGACAGAATAGTCTTGAAGTTGTCCTTCCTCTTCTGACATATTTTAATTTTATTAATATAAAAATAAAATCAGGTTAAAGATTAAAATGAAAAAAGCATTGATACTAGGTAATGGGGGATCACTCAAAGGATTTGATTTTAAGAATATCGATAGATCTAGATATGATATCATAGGATGTTGTTTAGCATTCAGGCACTGGGATAAGATAGATTGGTATCCTGATCTCTATGTGAATGCTGATGACGTAGTAATTAAAAACCCAGAAGTCATTGAGTTCATCAAGAAGAAGAAGTGTAAGCAGTATTTAGTCTCGAATAAACTAGTTGAGGTATATCCTGATTATCCTAAGGATGGATCAATCCTCTTCTTACAAGATATGATGTGTGCTCCTACCTCCTGCTTTAAGTATGTCAGGAACTGGTGTTCTGGGTCAGCTTGTTTAATCGCAGCCTTAGATATCAGTAAAGATATTCATATGTTTGGGATCGATTGTGATTATGTTGAGTTTATTCCAGAATGTAATAGGTTAGAAGATGGTACATTGGAGATCACCAAGACACCAGATCACAATCCCAATTACTTCTTTGATGATTATCAGCGTGCTGGAGATAAATACAATAAACCTAACGGACAGACTATTCATATGAAGTCTTGGCAAGAGGCTATGTATATCTATGATTTTCTCCAGAAGATGTATCCAGAGGTGAGACCTCACATAACTAATTATAATGATAAAAATAAAAAATCAATCAGGAAATACTTCCACACAAAAACTCTTGATAAATTTGATATTCAAATAAAATAAATAAATAAACTTTTGATGACGATCTATTATGGAAGCGAGGGAGATATCTCATTTTATTACAATGGTAAGTTCTTGGTCTCCAGACCATTGACTAACAAGAAGACAGTGAAGTATCATTTCGATAAGGCAGAAGAGCTATTGATTGATGGTTTGAAGAGTGGAGAAACACTTATAGACCTCAGAAGAAGATTTAGTAGATTTATGAAGAAGTTCTCCTCAGACACTAGGTATTGGAGAGATATTGAATTACAGACACCATTAGATAGAGATATGATCTTCTACACAGGTCTTATGCTGATTAAGTTGAAGGTGATCGATCCTGACTCACCTACTGAAGGTATTCTTATTTCAAAGAGAAAAAACCATTCTCATCGATAGTATGCTCAGGAACACCCTCATCAATAGCAGATCCTTCGCTATCACTATAGTCCGCATCCTCATCAGAGGAATACATCCCTTGATATAATAAAATAAACTCTTTTAATACATCACTCCATTCTTTTTTATCATTATCTAGAAGATATTGTCCGATCAAAGATAGTGTTTCAAGATCCGCTGCCATTTATCATAAATAATATTTTTTTTTTAAATTAATAAAAATCAAACTCCCTGTCCCGCAGGACCTGCTTCCTCGATCGCCATAGCTTCCTTGCGATCCTTAGCTACTTTACTGGCTAATAACTCAGAGACAATATCTAACTGAGCATCTATCTGCTGATCTATTTTGAATATCACAGCACTATCTAAATCCACTCGGGCAAAAGATCCATCTGGTTCGTGGATAGAACATCTTATATTGGTGAGTACTCGGTCGATAGTATTAGTGAAAGTTATTTGTCCTTGACCATTAAGGAAGTCTCCATAGGGGTTTGCCTTATTAGTAATAGAGACAATAGGTAAAGTAATCCCTGATTTATTCCCTCCTAAGTAATTATTCTCTAATAGAATATCAGATCTGATGGTGTAGTAAGGTCGAAGAGTTTTGGTAGGTAATCTTTGTGCTGTTATTTTGACTGATTCACAAGGACTGATAGTAATGGGAGGAGTTTGAGATCTTGCTTGTAGTTTCCCAAGAGTGAATACCTGACAGCTCCTTGCGACAGGATTAGCGATAGAATATATATTAGAAGAGTAAAAGTTCTTATCATATTCAATGATATCTCCTTGTTCAACATCAGCATTGGTTGTGATAACATTAACATTATTTAAATCAGCATTTGCTCCGTGAGCTTTAATTCTGACTTGTCTTGAATTAGTGCTGTTAGGATTATGAAATTGATCGTATCGAAATCCCATAATACCAGTAAGACTATCATCCCATAGATCTTCAGGGCACAACCAGTCTTCGATAAATAAACCTGAATGAGCGTCCATCACAGCATAATCAGTAATATTAGCATTCTTAGTGACAAATGTAGCTTCAGAACCACCAGTCATTGTTCCCTTGAACTCATCAGCATAAGGAGCGACTTCAGGAGTATAATTAGTTTGAAGTAATCTCTTATTCAATTTGTAGCAATCATCATCAGCATTAGGATTAGTAGGAGTAAAAGGTGGAAATGATTGCTGTCCGGCATCCCATCGATTACCAACTTTCTCAGGAGTATGGAAATAAGAGAGAGTAAATCTTGATTGATCTGTGTCATAATTGATTAAGGGACCATCAGCACCTAAATACAGTCCAAACTGATATTGATCGAGATAATAAGCTTTTTCTGATTCCTTTTGTGCGAACTGATACTGCTTGTGATTTTTACTAGTTCTATCTACGGCAATTTCATTTACATTACCATTGAATAATATCATCATAGCATTCCCATAAGCAGTGAAGTGACGATCGAAACCATATCTTCTACCTTTTCCTGTTCCTATCTGATTGGATGATTGAGCGGGTGAAGTTAAATGGGAAGCATTCAATTGAAAGAAATGATCAGGTATTTTATTTCCAGTTCTTGTGAATTGAAACCCTATATAATAGTTAATTGTCGATGGAGGACCTGTCTCCCTTGAAACCTTCCTAGCAAATCCATATGCTAAATCATCAAAGTTAGTAGTCATTCTATTCCCAGGATAAGATTGATTAGTTCCAACGTCTCCACCATAGTTAGCAAAACCAACATCATTTGCTTTTTTATTACTAGAATTGACATTATAATCAACAAAAATAGGGAAGGAGGTATGAGAAGCAGAAACACCGGGATTATAGAGATCATAACCTAATGCTGGGACTGGATATTCTGCTCTTGAAATAGCGAACGAGGCATTAGCTCTAATACCCCCTGGGACATCATCCCCTGGTTTGTTTGTCTTGCTTTCATCATAAATATTCATATGAAAAAATCTGGTATCTTCTACTGATACTGGTAATCCATTCTGTTCGAAGTCATCAAATAATTCAGGGTAGATCGCCTGAGCATCAAAGAACTCTTTCCATTTTAAGAGGTTTTCTTCAGTCCAGGGATCTTTTGTCATTAGGACTTTATCAAGTTGATTAATGAAGTCAGTTCCCTCGAATGACTGTAATTGATCGTTACCGATAAGTGGTAGTCCTTCAGATCCATTGAGTTTTTGTCCTGCTGCTAGTAGCTCAGGTCTTTTGACACCAATAAATTGATAATTAGAGAGATGCTTATATGCGTGATCGGCATTCCAAGTCCCATTGGTTTTAAACCATTCAGTAAAATAAGCACTTTGATAATTAAAAGCAGTCGCACAGTGATAATGTTTATAGGTTGAAGTTTCACTTATCATACTAAAATTGACATCTTCTTGTGCTGTTCCATCTGTGGAGACAGTTTTATATCTCATAAACTCGATCTCATCTCTATGATTTAATTCTTCTGTAAGTTGAACCGCAATATCAGTAGGAGAGTTATATCCCGGATTAACTTTGACTGATATTAAGTTTTTAACTTGAATAAAGTCTCCACCGAATATAGCTGGATCTCTGAGTGCTTCTGCCTGATGAGCGGTATAAGTCCCTCCTACTGTGGTAGGGGGTAGATAAGTATCTTCAGTCGAAGATGTGAATTGAAAAGTGAATTGTTGATGAGTATTGGTATTATCGGTAGCATTACTGCTCATTGTGATAGTGGTTGAAGTTTTTGATAGGACTGTAGAACCAATAAGTCCTGTAGTAGTAGGTGATTCAGATGTGATTACCATTCCGACTAAAATTAGATCAGAAGTAGAACCGTGAGTTAAATTGATCACAGGACTTTCATCAGTGGCTTTTCCAGAGAGAGTGATCGAAGGGGTTGTAATATCTCCTCGAAAAGTTTGAGGTCTTGTAAAGATAGTGTATCTTTTGTTATCATTTTTCTGTGATATTTTGTGAGACTTACCCTCGCTGGCAGTGAGATAGGGTCTTTGAATAGTAGTCCAATCAGCAGAGCATCTTGCTAATGGTCTCTGAGGATTTCTTGTAGCACCAATATCCCTACCAGCACCAGGAGCTACTCCAAATCCAGGATCGGCCGCTTTTTCTTCGCGCGCATCAAAGATATCCCAGTTTGCCGCAGCCCCAGTGACTATACCATATCGACGAGGTAAAAACATATAATTCTCACCATTGGTAGTTTTGTAAGGACTTACAACAAGATTTAATGTATCATCTCTAATATCTATTGGGACGGTCTTATTAGAGGCATTGACCAGAGTATATTTCTCAGGTAAATCCTCATTCTTGAGTAGATTTTCAAACTCAGTAATCTCGGCGGTAGTTTCTCCTAGTTTTTGTCCTTTAATTTGTATCTCACCTGTTTGACATCCTAACTCACTAATATATGAACTATGAACCGTGACTTGATCACCCACTTTAAGATGTAATCCTGTGCCTGTTTGATTAGTCCATTGAGCAGGATTGCTGTGATTATTAGCTTTTGCTTCTTCGGATTGACTTCGAGCACAATCTATTATTGTAGTCTTGTTGTATCCACTCATTATGATTTATGAGGATAAATAAAAATAGATTTAATAAAAATAAATAATTAGGCAAACATACTTTCGAACACACCATCGCGGAGAGTGGCGACCTTGACAACTTGGAGATATGCTCGGAGAGTACAGGATCCGCCGTATGTTGTGCGAGTGTCATATAACTCAATACCTCTGCTATTTACTCGCTCACCCTTGTTGAGGCGATAAGATGTGTAGAATTGGTGATTAGCGAGATCAGCCTTAGCAGCATAGTTCTCAAAAGATACAGAGCCCTTGACTGTAGCGTGATCCTGTGCTAACTGACCCTCACCGCGATATAAGTCTCGAGTAATGTATGGGACACGACCCTCAGCAGAGAAAACATTGTGATACTGACGAGCAGGATTTGTGACATCGATCGGGAAGAGGAAGTTATCATTGTATTTAATATTGACAGTGACTTGACCGACATCATTAGTATCGAACTCAGGACCATTTGACTGATATCTATTCATAAGACTTTGAGAGAAAGATGTTCCCAGGAGATCATCTTCAGTTGCTATGATCACTTTATTAACAACTCTTCCAGCACCACCGATATTCTGGATCAAACCAGATGAGAACTCAGTCGAACTTACAGTCCTCTTAACAAACTGGTAATCAACATACTGGAATGTCATAGTAGAGTTTGCCTGACGATACTGTTCCATCATATCCTGAGGATAGTAGATGTAATCGGCAATCATCTGACAATCAGATCTCTCCAAAACTACATCCTTAGAGAGATTGGGTCCGTTGGTAGTACATACTCTTTCTGAGAGTACTCCTACAGTTCCACTCACACGAGGAGTGAATGTAAGATGGACTGATACCTGTTCTGTCATCATATAGAGAGGAAGTTGGTTCATCTTAAGGAATGGGAATAGATCAGCAAGTAAGATAGAGAATGTGGGTTTATTGCTTTCATCTTGCCAGTCCCAGATGATCCCATTGGGTTCAGCATCAGCTTTAAAGTAAGGAGGCTCATACCATCTTCCACCTAATGTCCCACAGCTATTAATATTAGAAGCAGACAATGCTATAGGATCTTTACCATTATCGATCTTGATAGATCGTGCTTCAGTGAGTTTCTCAAACCCACCAGCGTTAGGTGATGGAGTTGCTGAAGTTCTCGAGGCATTCTCGAACTTATTACCACGGTCATTCAGTGCTGGTTCTGTGGTGAGGAAGCGACCACACATAACTTGATCCCGCTCCTTAACAGCATCTGGGGGGATAAATACACTTTCATATGCTGAGTAATGATTGAAGTCCTCGATTTCGCAGATAGTCTTAGTTCCAACTCGGAGAGCTGCTCGCTGGATGAGACTATGAACACCGATATTTGCTGGGAAGAAGGCACGTCCCGAAGCATTTGTCTGTGCTAATCCATCGGTAGATAGAGTAATTCTAGAATTAGAGTGAAGGATACCTTTGTTATCGAGAACAAATCGAGCCTCACTCTCAGAAAAAATGACTGGGTCTAAGATGTCAGTTTGTACATTAATAGCAGTGTCGGTGGTGACTGCTCCTATCTTGATGAGATCTGGGATTTCCGAGGGCATTGGTCCTGAGGGTTGCGAGTCCATATCCATATTTTATACACTATATTATTTATTAATTTAATGTTCATTTTAAAATATCAATAATAGTAAATGAAGTTAAATGATAACTCGACACTGAAAGAGATAAGGGAATACATCAGAGCTAATAAATTAAATAAACCTGAATTAAGATTAGGGATGAAAAAGGCAGAACTCATAACGATCTTGAAGAAACTAGGTCATTGGGATAGTTCTATTGCTAAAAAGAAGAAGACTCGAAAATTAGCGAGACAATCTACAGTAGTGAAGGTTCCAGATAAAGCCAAAGGATCTATCCCTCAGGTGAAGAAGAACTTAACTCCTTATGGGAAACAAGCAGACGCTGCTGAACCAGATACTGTCTCCAAAGCATCTGTGAAGAGAGATTGGACTATCATATCAGATAATTGCTATGGTGTTGCTTATATGAAAGCATTGAATAAGCCATATGAAAGTCCTTTCTTCTCTATGTTCATTTATGCTCCTGATTACATTACATTGTTAGAGAACTTCGATGAGTATATGAAAATCAAACCTGTAGCTCAGAAACCTGTTGGTCCTCAGGATAAGTTTGGTGGAAAATCCAAATACAGAAAAGTGATATCAAAGTATCCTGTATTATTACTCAAGGGATCGAAAGGAGATGTAGAGTTACATTATGCTCACGAGAAACAATCAGCAGAGAAAGCAATTGAGAAATGGGTATCAAGGAGTAAGAGAATGAGTAAGAACAAGAAGGATATGTTTGTAAAGATGGACGATCGTGATAAGTTCTCAGTAGAGTTAGGGAAGAGATTTTTAAATCTAAAACAATTCCCTCATAAGAGATTGTTTGTAAGTCAAAAATATAAAAGTTCATTAGGAGGTAAAAAAGATGTTATTGTTATGGATTTTAAAAGTCAAGGTCCCATAGGAACTAAAACAGAAAAGTTATATCCTATTCCTGCTAAGTAATTACTTGAGGACTTGGATCGATCCTCCAGAGCTAACAACAGTCTGTCGCGAATGGACAAATAAATAGATTGCGTTAGGATTGTCAGAGGTGAGTTTCAACTGAAGCTGAACGCCAAATGGAGTTTGCGAGAAATCCATTCCTTGGTCGCTAATGCTATCATATGCGACACCAAGACCCCAAGCAGAACCTCCCTTAATGATAGTTTTTGCTTCAGAGAAGTCAGCAGTGTAATCTAGATGACGATAAACCGCAGGTTCGACCGATGTTCTGTTAATCTTAGCGAAACTCATTACAGCATTCATATAGTTCCTGACAATTTGAGAATCAGCAGTTTCATTAGGAAATCCAACTTTTTCTGTCTTTTGGATCGTATCAATATTGTATTCTAGTGGTTCTCGCTGACCTGCTCGAGTAAAGACCACTTGTTCGATCTCAGCATTAGATCCATCGGTATTGGTAAATTGGAGAGTAGCGAGACCATCTCTCTTAAAGTTATTAATATGTCCTGCTGGAACAACATTCATAAAGGCACTGAGAACCGACTTGAGACCTAAGTTAAAGTTCAATACAGCATTAGCAGAGTTGATAGTATTGTAGTAAGAAGAGATAGAGTTGTAGGTGAATGTGTTGGTAGGTCCTGGGGTTGGTAGTGAAGGATCTGGGCGCTGAACCTCACAGATCAGTCGAACATTGGAGAGTTCATAGAAACTATCAACGATATTAGTATCAGTATCATCGCTGGAGAATAATACATTCTGATCAGGAGATAACTGGATTTCAATATTCAATCCACCGACACCAGTTTGGCTGGAGAGAGGGATAGGTTCTTGCGACATAAAGAAGCCACTCACCAGAGGGACACAGAAACTATTAGGCTGAGTGCCAGTTCCTGAGAAGTCAGCTTGAGAGTTCCTGACAACTCCTAACTGCTGAGCTTTGTAGTTAGGAAATCGAAGACCTGTTTCGTAGGCGTGACAACCGAAATCAGCCTGAGACTGAGTGACACTAAGGTAGGATGCCATCATTCTGTTGTGATGGTTAATGGTCTCGATCGTTTGACCGCTTGCTTGCGAGAAGATAGAGAGAGTATCAAAGATAGAATAAACTCCCAACTTCTCACTCATTCTGATTTTATCAGCCGCCGCAGGGAAATCAGTAGCATTCTTCTTGACAGTGAATTCGCCACAGAGGCGGATCGATCCTGGGACAATCATTCTTTCCTGAGCACCGATAAGGAGCTGTATGGTCGGCTGACCATTCTTGTAAGATAACTTACCATCACTAGTGATATTACTTGGGACGATCTCGAGATGCTGATTAGATGACATACTTTTATGACATAAATAATAAAATATTTCAAAGTGTATTTTAAAAATTATATTGTTTCATTCATAAGATGTCAAAAGTAGTTTCGATGAGTGTTCGCAAGAGTGATAAAGCAGGTAAAAAGTTGATGGCTGTCTTCAAGCGAGAGAATGGTAGAACTAAAACAACCTATTTCGGGAGTGCTGGGATGGATGATTATACTCTCACAAAGGATAAGGATCAGCGCAAGAGGTATCGAACGAGACATAAAAAAGATCTCTCTACAAGAGATCCTACTAGGGCGGGTTATCTATCCTATTACATCTTGTGGGGAGAGAGTACCAGTAGAAGAGATAATATAGCATCATATAAGAGAAGATTTAATTTGAAATGATTACTCGCTCAGACCCAACTTTGCGAGAAACTCTTCGCAGCTCGTGACACGCTCTTCGGTGACGCTCTCCCTTACTCGATCTGCTTCTTCATCAGTCAGAACTTTGACCATCCTACCGCCGCCAAGATGTATGATTGCTCCTTCTGATGGGTCAGTATTCTTGACAATCTGGTACAAGAAGAATGCTTTCTCCCCAGCTTTCAGAAGGTTCTTTTCCTGCTCTTTCATCTTCTGGAGTTTGTCCATAGCCTTCTCCAGCATATATGTGAGATCATTGATCTCTTTTTCTTGGTCTTCGATTTCTACCTCTTGGAAGCCTAGGAGTGTCCCTGCCTTTGCCTTCTCATACTTGTCCATATACTTTTTCGCTACCCTCTGAGTGGTTCGCTTCTCATCATCAAGTTCCTCGATCTGATTGATAGTCAGCCGATAGTGACCAAAGTATTCATCTTCCTCTGGAACACCAGCAGCTCTTGCGATATCTTCCATTGCCTTCTCCATACCAGTGATCTCTTGTTTAAGCTCATCGACTTCTCCTGCGGGGATAGCCTCAGCCTGAATCACCACCGGAGGTGCCTCATCGACCACAGCCTCAGCCCTGACGGACTGGAGATTGCGCTGGCGATTAGCGTGGCGAGTGTTTGACTGTCTGCGACGTCCGTTGGGCATCTTTCGATACTCTGCGAGGTTTGATTATTGATGTTTGGTTGAGTTGTCATTATCAAATTTCTATGAATGACGAGCGAGATAAAAAAGTGTGGATGGATTGTGTGGATGGAGACTAACTATATACTTAATCAAAGAGACCGAACTCCTGCCAAGTTTCTGTGTTTCCTTCGATGAACTCTGGAGAGTAGGTGTCCTTCATAATTTGTTCGACTTGATCTTGCTCGCTGTAGTTGCCCGACAGATACTTCACCATACTGCCCTTTTCTTTTTTGAGCTCCTTGACCTCATCTTTGAGCTCGCCGATCCACTTCTCGTCGTAGTTCAGTTCGCACATCGCTTGACAGAACTTCTCGTGGGCATCACATCCAAGGATGTGTTCTGTGCCTTCTTCTTCCATAATGCCGTCGGTGATTTCCTTGAGAGCCTTGTTCTCCTCTTTGAGTTTCTTGATTTCCTCATCCTTGGGACTCCGTCCGTGCTGGGACAATACTTGCTCGGCACCCAAAGCAGCGAGTTCTCCCAGTTTCTCGTTCTCTTTTTTGAGCGCCTTGTTCTCCTGATACATCTGACAGTTCTTCTCAATTGTCCTTTTCGCTCCCAGAGTGAAAGAATCATTCGCTTCTTTGAGAGCCTTGTTCTCCGCCAGCAACTTTGCGATGAGTTGCTTCTGTGACTCTCGAAATCCGACGGCCATCTTCACCTGCTGTGCGGACATCTTTGGAGAGAGTTGTGGAGAGTGTTGTTGCGAGAAGTTGCGGAAAGTTGTGTTTGAGTTCTCGGTTGTTTGCTTTGTGAGAGCTTTATGTTGTAATGTTTGGTTGAGTTGTCATTATCAAATTTTCGGGCATTTTCGATCCAGAGCACGATCCAGAGCAAATGTCTCTAAAGTGTCAGCAGACCGATCCAGAGCACGATCCAGAGCAAATGTCTCTAAAGTGTCAGCAGACCGATCTAGCGACATAAAAAACATTGTGTGTGAATGGATTGAGTGGATGGAGACTAACTACATACATTTATTGGAACACCATACCCCTCCTAAGCCAGCGAAGTTGCCCAGTCTGAGCAAAATGTTCCCTCGGCGGAACCCACATCCTCTCGCGAATGTGTGGTGGAGCGTGTTTCACTCTAAAGAACCACTGAATAACTTCTGCCGCATAGTCTTCTGTACTTTGTCTGGTCGAGTGAGTTCTTCGATTGCCCACCAGCGATGCTTCGTGTCGGAGAATGTCTTTGTTGCGCTTCCCCTTCTTCTTGCTTGTGCGAGGTTGCT
>VMHT01212610.1_pt1 | contig 27536 bp, 44 predicted proteins | sample 4693611 | NCBI WGS metagenome assembly VMHT01 (sample SAMN12280063, study PRJNA550983) | marine metagenome | isolation source: seawater sampled from same location over 5 years 0.02-0.2 micron viral filtrate | place: USA: collected off the coast of southern California halfway between the port... ... | reverse complement strand
GACGGCAGCATCACTGCGGCTGGTGACATTACCTGCACCGATAACACCAAAGGCGTAATCCTTAAATCCTCTGACGGCGCATCTTACCGTTTATCCGTAAATATTGACGGAACTCTAAATGCGCGAGCACAAGGTACACATGCATTTATTCTTGCAGGACAATCAAATATGGTTGGTTATGCGGACTTTGACGGTGGGACTAATATTCCAACATCAGTTGAACAAGTAGATCAAAATGGTAATTTTGTTGCAACAACTAATGGATTAAAGCACGTTAACTTCCGTAGTGGCGACATGGGCTTAGAGATTAGTTTTTTAATAAATTATGCTCAAGCCAATCCAGATGTAGACATAGTTGTTATCCCATCCGCTAAACCTAGTTCAGGTTTTGGAAACAACAACTGGAATCCAGGCAACACCACTTATGAAACCATGGTGAGCCGTGTAAATGCTGCTTTTACAGCAAAACCTGACATGATATTAAAAGGGTTTCTATGGCATCAAGGTGAAGCTGATAGAGGTTCAAGTTCTGGTTACGCTACTGCCTGGAATGCAATGATGGCTGATGCTGTATCTAGAATTTCACAACTTACCACTTCAACGCAAGTTATCTTAGGAGGAATTCCACAAGTTGATTCTAATGCTACCGCCTTAAATACAGTTCTTGAAGGCATTGCGGATGGACAATCAAATATTACATTTGTCAATTCGGACAATCTTAGTGTTTTTGACGGCATTCATTTTGACGCAGCTTCCTATAGGACTCTTGGAGAAAGGTATTTCAATGCGTTAACTGGCTCAACGTCAACCTCTAATTCTAGCTCAGGTTCTAGCTCAGGTTCTAGCTCAGGTTCTGGTTCTGGATCTAGCTCAGGTTCTGGTTCTGGTTCTGGTTCTGGTTCTGGATCTAGCTCAGGTTCAAATCCGACTTATAGCGGTCTAGTGACAAGTGGACTCACGATGCATTTAGATGCTGGTCATACTGATTCATATGATGGCAGTGGCACTACTTGGAATGATCTAACTACTAATAACAATAATGCTGCGTTTGCCGGTACACCTACGCATTTTGCAGAAACTAGCTCTACCGTAGGACGGTTTAACCTAAGTAACGCCTATTTTGATGCTGGAAATATACTAAACCTGACTGCTTACACTAAATCAATCTGGTTTAGACCTGAATCCGCTTCAGGTACTAATTTGATTTCAGGGGCAGATGGCACTCATGCATTTTGGATGAACCAGAGTTCTAGTATTATTCAAACCGGTCACAATGGTAGTTGGACGACTGTACAACATGATCTCGCACCTAATAATCTCCTGAATCAATGGTGGAATGCTGTCGTCACATTTGATTCTACAACTGGTTTTGCTTTATATTTAAACGGAGCATTAGTAGATAGTGATTCGAGTACATCTGCTCTTACTAGTGCAGGTACTCAGGTATTTATTGGAGCATACAGAGGTCAATTCACTTTAGATGGTGATGTTTCACAAGCATTGCTCTATGACAAGGCACTTACAGCCACAGAAGTATCGGATAACTACGATGCCTCTAAAGCGAGATATGGGTTAAGTTAAATTATACCTCTACATATACAAAATTAAGCTGAACTTTCAGCAGAAGTAGCTGCCCTTAAAGGCGCATAACCAATTCACCCTATTTAATTAAATATAATGTCATTTTCAATTTCACAAATGATCGTAGACAGCAACGAAAAGGTTGTTGCTGTTAACTGGGCTTTCACTAATGAAGACGGCTCACTGTCTAATCAATTCAAACTTGCTGAACCTTATGGTGAAACTCCTCTTGCAGAAGTAACCGAAGAGAAAGCTGTTGAATGGCTTGAAGCTCAGCTCCCTAATACAGCTGAAGAACTTACCGCTGCTATCACTAGAGCTAAAGAGCAGCAAGCATATGAACAAACCTTGAGTGCTTATACCGCTAACAGTGGTGAAGCTCCTACACCAGTAACTGCCTCTGAATAATGATTACTCTTATCCGTCCCATTCTTTTTTCGTTTCTGCAGTCAACACAAGTTAAGCGAATGATTATTGATCTTTTGCGTGCATTGGCTGAAAAGAGTGATAACACAGTTGACGATCAAGCCGTTGACTTTATCGAGCGTGGTCTTTTTGGTGAGGTCTGATGGAGTGGGCAGAACCGCCCATCTTTCCCAGCCTGCTCCTTCCAGAAGCTCCTGCAATGCCTGCTCCGGTACTTGAAGTACCCAGAGCTCAGATACCGAGTTACAAGCCCCTTGTAGTTCCTCCTAGTGACCTCCGGCCGCCTCCTGGAGTTGAAGGTCAGGCAAAAGATGAAGCTCCTAAACCTAAACCTAAACCACCTCCAATTAATATAAAACCTCCTGACTTTAGACAGATAACTATCCCGTTTATTGAAAAAGAGGTTCCGTTACCTAGTAACGAGATTCTTATAACGGCTGGCACAACCGCCACCGTTTCTGTTGCAGCCACCCTCACAGCAACCTCGGTCTTTAAATGGACCGTCAATGCAATCAAACCCATACTGAAAACAGCATGGACAAAATTATCGAACAAGATAAACCCAAAAACATCTTAGAAAAGATCAAAGAAAATACTGAGGATGAAATTCAAATCCTCGGTACTTTTGTTCGTTTAGGTGTTGTGATATGGAGTGGTTTTATTATTACACTTAACTACGTTGACCTGCCTATGATTAAAAAGGGTCAAAGTGGTGGTGATATTACATTTGTAGCTAGTGTTTTTACAGGAGCACTGGCTACGTTTGGTCTGACTACTTCTAATTCAAAGAATGCTAACCAAAAACCACCGGATACTAAAAAGAAAGACGAATGAAACGCCTTATTTTATTTTTGGTGTTGGCTAGCGCCTCACCAGCTGCAGCACAACAAGTTACCCCTAACTTTACACAGGGGTCCATGCAATCCACTACAAATACTACCGTTGATATTACACGCACTGTTGCATTTTATATTTTTGGTGGTGGTTATTCATCATGGTCTGGAACAAACGTAACTCCCAGCGGGGACATAGCGGATACAGCAACAACTTACGCGGTAACCAATGCAGGGGAGCAATTTCAACTAGAGATTGTCACACGAGCAGCGGGTCTAATAGAAGACAGTCTCGTAAACGAAACCATCAATCAAGTTACTTCTATTACTTCCTTATCGGTCTTCTCTCAATAAGCCCTGCTTTTGCGAGTGATGATGACCCTAAGGTTCAAAACACTTCAAACCCTGTAGCTGCTGCAACCGGTAATGTCACTAACCAGGCGGTGCAATTCCAAAATAATGGAGCACCTTCTCGTCAGTACTTTGCCGCTAACAGTAGTTGCAATGGTGCAACAATGAATCTAAGCCCATTCTATATGGGTAACGATACTATTCCATTTGAAAACGAAGGTTATACACGTACTAATAATTGGGGGATGCAACTTAGTTTTGCTGTACCTTTAGACGGTAGTATGACTGAGTTATGCAAGAGCATTGCACGCAGGCACGAACAAAAGATGCGTCTTGATTATGAGTTAGTTCGTGCACTCAAATGTACAGAAATAATGAAAGCTGGGTTTACTTTTAGACCTGGCAGTCGTGTTGAAGTTCTCTGTCACGATGTCGTACCTATAGTCTCAATAACAAATGTTAGAAGCATTAGTAACACTATTAATAGCAACGGTGGCAGCGGGAGCGGCACTCAACAACCGACTACACCAACGAATCAATAACGTACATGATCGTATTAGTGGTTTAGATCGCCGTATTGACGGTGTTGAACTGAGCGTTGCTCAGGACTACGTATCTAAAACTGATTTACAGTCAATGGTTGATCGTATGGAAGACCATATGGTACGTATTGAAAATAAATTAGATCAAATCGTTCTTAGAAATAGCTAAATGTCTTACAACCTTATAGATCTCCGCCGTCAAAAAGTAATTGGTACTTACGAAACGGAAGCTCAAGCAATTAAAGCTGAATCGCATCTAATGCATGAACCCGGTCAAACTTGGTATTCAATTGAAGCACCAGTTGTAAAAAAAACTAGGACTAGAAAAAGCCGTGTCAAAAAAGAAAGCGACTGAAGATCAATTTAATGAGCTACATAATTTAATTACAAAGGAGTTTCTTAACCGCATTAAAACTGGTGAAGCAACAACTCAAGACCTAAAGGCAGCTTGTGATTGGCTAAAGACTAACGACATTTCTGGTGTTGCCTACGAAGGCAACCCGTTGTCCAAACTGGCTGCTGTTATGCCAGAGATTGATCCTGAAATGGTCCAACGGAGGCTTTATGGCAAAGCGCCGGTTTAGTGGACCTAAATACGCCAACGGGAACCACAAGTCCCAACAAAAGGCATACAACAAAACTTCAAAGGGTAAACAACTGCGTGTAAACGCAAACCGACTACGCCGTCAACTGAAGATCCGCAAAGGTGATCCACGTGATGCTGCTCATTATTCAGACAGCAATACAAAAGGACGACCTCAAGCAAGATCGAAAAACAGAGCTAGCCGTACTAAATGACCCCTTTACTTCCTACTCCTGATCATTACCTATACAACCTAATAACCATGACGTCCCCAGAAGCTAAGCGCCTATGGAGGCGCAGCATCAAAGAACATTTTGGATGCACATGTGTTTATTGCGGAAAAACCTATGAATTACACGAACTCACACTGGACCATGTTCATCCTCGCAGTCTTGGGGGTGAAGATATTACATCAAATGTTGTTCCAGCCTGTACCTGTTGCAATCAGGACAAAGGAAGTACCCATTGGCGTTCATGGATGAGAGAACGCTTCGGATTGAATTTACTTAGAGAAGGACTGATTCTTTCTCATATCTCATAGACAACTTATCCACTTAAGTATATAGCGCCGCCTTCGGGCGGTTTTTTTAATGTCTAAAAAAAAATATACGCCTGATAAAAAGGGCGTAACTCAGTGGCTTAGAGATAATCCAACCAAAAAAAACAGCAGAGGCCGCAATATAATCACGGGTCTGCGTGCTGCTTACAAAGCTGTTGGGTATAAAGGACCTCCTCTTAAAATCAAGGAAGGTAACTTAACTAACAATCGAAGTATATTACGTTTGTCACCTCGTGGTGATAATGGCGACACCAATAGAGCAGCAGCTAGTAAGCCCTATACTCAACAAGAATTTGTTGATTACGGTAAAAGAAACGGTTATGGGACAGATCATTCAATAAAAGTTTTTAAAAACTTTCAAGCAAAAAACAAAGCTCAACAAACTTCTATTTTGCCTGGTCAAGCGAATGATCACTTCAATCCTAATGGTGCTGAATACCATTCAGCCGGTGAAAACTATAGAAATCGCTTAGGACTTAGTCCCAAAGTCAACGGACTTAAGACAAATAAACTACCTACTCCTGCTGAAATGCGTTCATCAGGTGTTCCTACCACTAGGTCTTCCCTGATCCAAATGGAGTTTAACAATACTTTTGCACCTGACCCTAAAGTTCTTCGCAATCTTGCCAGCAAAATAGCACGTGACACAACTAGACCACGTGCAACTGCTAAGAATAAAAGTTTTGATGCTGCCCAACAGAGACGCAATGCTCTCCGTATTCGTCGGTTTTCTAGCCTTCTTGGAGGTGCTTCAGACGACCTTCCAGAAATTCAAGACGAATTTAATTTGAACCCTGTAATCGGTTCGCCACTTGGTGGTGGACGAACCATTGAAATGGGTGACTTTTCTTTTGGAACGGTATAACTTATGAATAACGTCCTAGAGGCGTTACAGGACGATTTCAAGCTGTTTCTACAAGCTTTATGGAAGCAGCTTGACCTACCAGAACCAACCCGCGCTCAATATGCAATCGCAGACTATCTTCAACATGGACCTAAACGTCTTCAGATTCAAGCTTTCCGTGGTGTTGGAAAATCATGGATTACTGGAGCCTTCGTTCTGTGGACGCTTTTCAATAACCCAGAAAAAAAGATCATGATTATTTCGGCCTCTAAAGAGAGAGCCGATAATATGTCCATATTCCTCCAAAAGTTAATTATTGAAACTGCTTGGCTAAAGCACCTTCAACCTAAGTCTGATGATGCTCGCTGGAGTCGTATTAGCTTTGACGTTCTTTGCTCCCCTAGCCAAGCACCTTCTGTTAAATCAGTAGGGATCACGGGTCAGCTGACCGGAAGCCGGGCTGACCTGATGATTCTTGATGACGTGGAAGTACCTGGAAACAGTCTTACTGAAATGATGAGGGAAAAGCTTCTACAACTTTGTACAGAAGCTGAATCAATCCTTACACCTAAAGAAGATTCCCGCATCATGTATTTGGGTACTCCCCAGACAACCTTTACGATCTATAAGAAGCTTGCTGAACGCTCTTACAGGCCTCTTGTTTGGCCTGCACGTGTTCCACGGTCAATGACTAATTACGAGGGTCTTATAGCCCCTCAGCTGCAGGAACAGATTGATGAAGGTGCCAAACCTTGGGACGTAACTGACCCCGATAGATTTAGTGATGAAGACCTTATTGAACGTGAAGCGTCAATGGGACGCTCGAACTTCATGCTTCAGTTCATGCTGGATACCAGCTTGTCTGACTCAGAAAAGTTCCCACTTAAAATGGCTGACCTTGTTGTCACCTCCGTTAATCCTAAGTCTGCTCCTGAATCAATCATCTGGTGCTCAGACCCTCGTAACTGCCTTAAAGAATTACCGACTGTTGGACTACCTGGAGATTATTTCTATAGTCCAATGCAACTCCAAGGAAACTGGGATCCTTACGACGACACAGTCTGCTCAGTTGACCCGTCGGGTAGAGGAACAGATGAAACAGTCGCAGCTTATCTCTCCCAACGTAACGGTATCTTGTACTTGCACGAAATGCGTGCTTACAGAGATGGATACAGTGACCATACACTCCTGGACATTCTGAAAGGCTGTAAAAAATACGACACAAAGACACTTCTTATAGAATCTAACTTCGGTGATGGTATCGTAGCTGAACTCTTTAAAAAACATCTTCAACAAACTAAACAAGCTATTAACGTTGAAGAAACACGTGCTAATGTACGTAAAGAAGACCGTATTATTGATACCCTTGAACCTGTCATGAATCAACACCGACTTGTAATAAACAAATCAGTCATTGATTGGGACTATAAGTCAAACCAAGACACAGCACCTGAAAAACGACTCCAATACATGCTCTTCTACCAACTGAGCCGCATGTGTCGTGAAAAAGGTGCAGTAAGACATGATGACCGTATTGATGCCTTGGCTCAAGGTGTTAAATACTTCACAGATATCCTTTCTATCTCAGCTCAAGAACAGATCACTCTCCGTAAACGTCAAGACTGGAATGACCTCATTGAACACTGGGAAGATGACCTCGATTGCTTCGCTGATCACCTCGTCTTTAACATGAATATGGAACAAAGAAAGCAAGCTAGAGGTAAAGACACAAACTCAGTCCCTACCTGGGTTTAGGTGCAATCCCCGCCTTATACAGGGAGAAGGGTGGACTTCCTGTACTGGGGACTTCGGTCCCCTTTACCGCTTCATGGATGAAACATGAAGCAGTAAGTGCCACCTTTAACTAAGACAACTTCTTATTGATTTCTTGAGTACTGGAACAAATTCTTTTTTATTTGTACTGGAACACAGTAATCAATTCTTGTAGTACCTCCACTAGTGTATGCATACAGTAGATCTAGTTCATTCCACACCTGATGGAGATAACCTTGTCTCCTACATGGCTAGAGTATCTAACCCCGATAATCAAAACAACACTGAGACCAGTGCACGTTTAATTAAATACCTCATTACACATAAACATTGGTCACCTTTTGAAATGGTGAACATGTGTGTACAAATATCTACTACTCGTAGTATCGCTGCTCAATTACTTCGTCACCGTAGCTTCTCTTTCCAAGAGTTTAGTCAACGGTATGCTCAAGTAACTGAACCTATCGGTACTCCTGAATTACGTAGACAAGATCCAGTTAATAGACAAAATAGTATAGATGATCTCGATTCTTTTACCTTACAGCATTTCCAGGTACGATTACAACATCATATTCGACAAAGCAGTGTCATTTATCAATCGATGCTTAAAGCGGGTGTAGCTAAAGAATGTGCAAGAGAGGTCTTACCTCTTTGTACTCCTACTAAGTTATACATGAATGGTACTTTGAGGTCTTGGTTACATTACTGTGAACTTCGTACAGCTAATGGTACACAGTTAGAACATAAACTTATTGCTGAAAGGTGTAAAGACCTTGTTGTTGAACAATTTCCTTTGGTAGCGGAGGCTATGGAGTGGACTTCAAGTTAGATCCGGTAAAAATTATCAAATGTAAGGTTTGTGGTACGGATGTCGTTGTTAATGCTCGTTATCCCATCACTGAAGTTACATGTAGACCTTGTCATTCCCTTAAAAAAGAAAGTAAGGAATAAATTATGGTCGTTTGGAGTGTTGTTTGGATGGTTGTCGTCCTTATGGTTGCTGTTATCTGGCTAATTTATAAGGTCATAACTTTTGACAGAAATGTTTGAAGCCTATTATCGTTATAGCCAGGGCGCTGCAACCCCCGTAGGGGGTGTCGAATCTCCACGCACGTCTAATGATCGTGCGGATTGGACTGGGTTTTAGGGATCCGCGCAGGTATACGGGGGCGCGGTAGTTGGAATACACGCAAAACATACGGATCCGTGCATACCATGCGATCTGTCGCGACCTCCCCTTGAGATCCTTGTCATACCAAGGGATCTCAGGGAATAAGCAAATCTGATGGTAACGATAAGCAGGACTGATAACACTTGCAACCACTGCGATCTGGCCTTGTGCTGACCAAATGATACAAGCCATGACCTCTCCACTGCGGTATGCTGGATCCAGATGAGTGGTTGATGATCTTGATCTCGACTCTCCCTGTTAAGGGGGAGGAGAGTCTCGATCTTCAATCACCACTCACTGCCTCACCGAACCTCGACAACTGCATATTCTCGTTGCGACCTCTAGGTGCTGTCACCAGCACTCCGGGTAGAGCAGGTGGTGCTTGACCAGTTGGCCAGCCTGATGAATGTACTAAGGCAAACATGCCTACGGCGGAGCCACACGCCAAATTGATCATGGCACCAGTGATGTACCTATGCGTCACGCACTACATATGCACATAGGTAGGCAGACACGTGAGCGTCCTGCTGGGTGCAAGGTCCCGGCACTGTCATTGCGTCAAGGTCACAGCTAATGCTGTTCATCAAGGACGCACTTATTGTTTATTCATTCATTCATGTTCATTCGTATTCAGCCTCGCACATCTGACTGTGTGGAGGTTATGTATGTCAATCCAATCACGGCCGTAGTCGAGGTTGCCTATGCAAAAGGCAACATCTACCGATACACTTGTGTATCACGCCGTGCCATTGCCAACCTGTTGCTCAACCGCAACATGTCACTTGGCTTCTGGGTTAACGACAACTTGCTGCCGTACAACACCAAGACACGGTGCATCGGTACATGTCAGAAGCTCCATCCCTTGGAGGCACTGATGAGTCAGCAACCAGTAGTTGCTTGAGTTGCGGCGTGATGCCGGGGATCAAATCCCCACTCAAGCCTGGCACTTTGTGTGTCAACCTATCCACCTATGTATACACACATGACACTGTACAACACGGATCCAGCTGACTATCTCACCGATACGTACAGCATGGACGCACTCAAGGACATAGCTACTCATGGCTGTGCATCAGGTGCTGCTCATGATCACATCTATTACAGCGAGACAACTGAGTTCTTCGATCAATACGAGGAACGCATTGTTCAAGCATACGAAGATGTGTTTGGTGAAAGTATCTTCAAGGCTGCAGCTGAAGCCGGGAATGAATCCATCCAATGTATCAAGAACTGGTGCACTTGGTGGTACATCGAGGACTTCGCACAATATGCAATTAAGGTTAACTGATGTGACACAACAACAGATCAAGGACCTTCAAGTCACAGCACTGCATGACTATCACAAGGGGCTGATCACAAGGACGCAGCTCCTAAATATTATCCACCTATTAGATCGTAAATCATTTGTACATCACTGAATCAACAATCATCTTAGCAGTGATTGGTTTCGTAGGCTTATTGTCTACGTTAGCTGTGTATTCACGGGCCAATCTTGCATCCCTTAAGTATGAACAAAGAAGATAAGACGGATGATTGGTTAATCAAGAATGCAATCGGTTGTTGGTTGCATCACTTTCCCGATCATCCATGGACACCACGCTATCAAGAACTGGTAAAGCGTGACGTGTATTTAGCAAGGCCGCGGCCAGCTCGTAGAAGGAAACCAAAACCTAAAGGAGAACAAGTTGTTTAATCCACACTCATCATTGCGTGAGTACAACGTGACACTATCTAGTGGGGAGGTGATATATATCCTCGCTCGAAGTTCCCAGGACGCAGCATTCAGTGCGTTGGAATTGGCCGAGGATAGGTCACTTAAACTAGTAGATGTGAGGCTAACTGATGAGTGGTAAGGCACCATACTTCCCTAATAACTGGAAGAAGTTCAAGGACGCACCAGCTGACATGTTCACACCTCATATGTTTATTGAGGTTATGGAATGGAAGGTTGCAGGATGGGAGCTACCGAGTGATGTTTGCTGCATCATCCGTGCAACCCATTTAAAGACTAGCAAGGTCAAGGAGCATGTTTATAAGAGACACCATGCTGCTGAAAATAAGGTCATGGAGTACATGCTAAAGCAAACACATGAGTTTGTTGTATGTACAGACGAATCTATTCATTACGTTCACCCAAGCAAAGATTATGAACCAAACGACTTGGAATCTTAAGGTTGACACCTTGATTGAAGAGATCAACAACCATCCACATCGTGACGAGCTCTTAACATTAATTAACGAGCAAGTAGCAGATGATCTACTTGTACGTATTGGTATAAATACCGACTGTTAGTAGTTGACTAGGCATTTACTCTCACTTTGTTCATTCATTCACTGGTTCTTGGCAGCCCATGAATTTACCGGATTTCTACCTGACCTTCGACGATGAATTTTATTTCGATTTACAGCTCCACTTGGGTAGATTGCGTGTAGAATGTGGAGGCACAACACCCCAGGATCGTGGATCCACTGGCCGATCAGATCACCAATACACGGATGGAGAAGATCCACCGTGCCTTTGACCTGTTGCGACTATTAGATCGAGAGATACCTGGTCAGCTCGTCAGTTGCTTTCTATACATCGCCTCACACGACAACTGTCACAAGCAAGCGATGGAAGAAGCAATAGAGCTGACGACTGCATCATCTAGTCGTAATACGGATTGGTTGAGTGATGGTCGTGTTGGTGTTAACAAGCCTGGTTTGGGGTTAATTACAAAGGAGCTCGAAGGTAGGCGTCAAAGACTACGCCTTACAGCAAAAGGCAAGGCCTTAGCTAAACAAATGTTGTCTATCATTCATGGCTAAAACAAAATCATTTGGCGAGTGTTTAAACTACACGCTCGAACACCAGCCCAACTGGATCCAACGGTTTGATGAAGATGGCAATGAGGTAGGTGGTCGCAAGGCTGCCATCGTCAACTGCTCTCACTTCATCAACATGTATGGACGTGGGATGAAAGTGGACAAGATCGACCGAGCGTTGATGATTGCTCTACGTTCACGCACGATTCAAGAGAAGGGGTTGTCTCCCACAACTTGGAACAAGATCCTTTCGTCTGTTCATGTTGTCCTTGATTTCTGCTATGCAGCAGAGTTCATTGACACCGTGCCTGGTTTCAAGCCAAAGGCTCTCCGGTTACGTGAAAACCAATTGCAAGTTGAGTACTTCACGATGGAAGAGATCCACACCATGGTCACTCATGCACGTCATGTGTATTACCGAGATGATCTAGCCGATTTATTACTTGGCGCTGCCTTGACAGGCACACGTCAAAATGAATTGCTACGTCTCAAGGTCAGGGACATTGACTTCGACCGCAACAGGATCCACGTCGGTGGTCGTCAGGACTTTGTTACCAAAGGTAAGAAAGCTGTTTGGATTCCAATCATGGAGCCACTGCTTCCTGTCTTAAAGGAACGATGCAGGGACAACCCACCAAGTGCCAAGGTATTTGGTGAGGATTGGCAAACCCGTCATTGCATTCGTTATCCATACGAACAAAACAGGGACGCATGTATGCCTGAAAACAGGCGTTATGCATACAAACAGGTGCGGCACACCTTCTGTACTGCCATGGCGATGGCTGGCTATCCAACTGAATTGATCAGTGACTTAGCTGGTCATTCATCCTTCAACACCACCAAGCGTTACATCGCAGCAGTGGGAGCTGAGAAGGAACGAGTCATGGCTGACTTCTCCAAGCGTCTGTCGTTTATGTCAGGTGCTGCTCAACAAACTCCATGTCTTGTGTGACGTGAGGTCCCTTTTGCTACCCTTTTCACTGGCTTTCACGAGCCATCCACACCAGCTAATCGCTGAGATCCCTGCGGATGTGGTGGAATTGGTAGACACGCACGTTTGAGGGACGCGGAGTAATTTCTGTACGTGCGCGTATAAGTCAGGTTGGGATCCCTGGCTTTTCTTTCACACTCATGATTGCACTGCGGTATATGTCGTGCGCAATCAGACGCGTGTTGAAAAGGTTCATCCCGATACAGGTATTGATTGGCAACTAAAGCTGAGATTCATGAGCAGGTTGAGCTTGAGCGTGAACAAATCCGTCAAGGACTCAAACAACTAAGGGACAACAACACAAAACTAGAAGACAAAGAGTATGCCTCTGCAAGTGTTTATGGCGTGGCTTCTATTCAGCAGCTCCTACCTCTTGTGGTTGGACGCATTCAAAAAACTAATGATCGAATAAGGGAACGCAAAACTGGCAAAGCTTTTAAGGAGATCATTCACTACCTGGCAGACATTGAGCCTGAATCTGCCGCGGCCATTGCTTGCAAGGTCACCTTTGACAAGGTGTTTAGTAACAAACCTAAAGCCAATCAAGTCCAAAGCGTCACTGACGCAATAGGACAGGCAGTCGAGAACGAGTGCATGATGCGCCACTACGAGCGCAACGTGCCTGGTCTCCTACATGTTTTAAAGGAAAACTATTTCCATAGGTCTATCGGTACGCATCAAAAGGTCAAGGTCATCACGACGTTGATGAATCGATACGACGTACCGCATTGGCAGTGCTGGGGTATTACGAACCGCATCAAGCTTGGAGGTTGGCTGCTTGACTGCATTATTGAAGCAAGCGGCTGGTTTACTAAGCAACTCCGCCGTGAAGGCAGGAAGACTTACACGTACATCATTCCAAGTACACACTTCCTATCAATTAAGGAAGAAGTGATGGCTACTGCTGAGCTGTTCAGTCCACTGGCTTGGCCGATGCTGATTGAACCGAACGACTGGACCAACGAAAGGCGGGGAGGCTATCTGCTGAACGAAGTCATGCGTGGGTATGACATGGTGCGGCGTGGCAATCCCCGCCTTATACAGGGAGAAACACCAATCAACTTTTTGAATAAGATTCAGAAGGTTGGCTACACGTTAAACCCGTTTATTGTTGATGTCGCTGAGACGTTACTTGAGCGAGGAATACAGGTAGGTAAGTTTGTCCCTATTGTTGAGATACCACTGCCACCAAAGCCCGCAGACATTGCCGAGAACAAAGAGTCAAGGCATGACTACAACCGCAAGGCGGCAGAGGTACACAACATCAATGCACAAGCATTTCAGAGGTCATGTCGTACAAGGATGACCATGAATGCGGTAAAGATCTTTAAGGATAAAGAGAAATTCTTCAATCCCTGGAGCCTAGATTACAGAGGAAGGGCTTACCCCATCCCTGCATTTCTCACGCCACAAGATACTGACTTTGGTAAGTCACTACTTAAGTTTTATGAGCAGTCTTTTATGACGCCTGAAGCTGAAGGATGGCTGGCCTTCCAGTGCTCAACAGCCTATGGTCTGGATAAAGAGACAATGGCTAACCGTTTATCCTGGGTGATTAAGAACAAAGATCTAATTACTAGAGTTGCGAAGGATCCCCTTGGAACAATACCTGAATGGGAAGTAGCTGAAGAGCCTTGGACTTTCCTTGCAGCATGTGATGAATACTATCATTGTGTCATTAAATGTGATCGTGCTTACACTAATCTGCCTGTGGCTGTTGATGCTACTTGCAGTGGATTGCAAATCCTCGCTGGACTTGCTAGAGACGCATCGACAGCAAGGTTGGTGAATGTATTGCCTAGTGAAAGGCCACAGGATGCATACAAGGTAATTGCTGAAGAAGCTAAACCACATGTACCTGAGTGCATACGCCTTCACATGGACAGAAAAACGACCAAAAGAACGGTCATGACTGTCCCTTACAACGCAAAACCCTTCTCTAACCGAGGCTACATACGTGAAGCCTTGAAGGAAAAGGGTGTTGAAGTTGAAAAGGAAGACCTGACCACAACAGTCAAGGCTGTACGTGATGCCATGAACGTAATCGTTCCTGGTCCGATGAAGGTTATGAAGTGGATTGAATTAGAGGTGGCCGCGGCTATTGATCGTGGTGCAACGGAACTTGAATGGGTTACACCTTCAGGATTTGTAGTGATACAGAAGCTGATGAAGAAGGAGGTTCAAGAAATTGAACTACAACTCTTAGGTCGGTGTCATATCAAAGTCGCTACTGAAGATAGTGACAAGGTTGATAAAAATCACCACAAGAACGCTACTGCTCCAAATTTAATCCACTCTCTTGATGCAAGCCTGCTGCACTTATCTGCTCTACGTTTCGACCATCCGTTGGCCCTCATACACGACTCGGTTTTATGTAGTGCTACTCACATGTCTACTTTATCAACCATTGTTCGTGAGACATACATGCACCTATTTGCGGAGCATGATTACCTAACTACCTTTGCTCAACATATTGGAGCAGAGACTGATCCTCCGATGATAAATACTTTGGAACCTTCATCGGTTATTGAATCCACTTATTTCTTTTGTTAAATTATGACAAATACTAAGCTTTCTAAAAAGGCTGAGTTTCCTAAAACTGCAACATTGAAGTTCTACTTTGAGTACGACGAAAAAAATGACGTACTCAAGTATAAAGCTCCTTGGAACCCTGGTGAGTACGGCTACAGTTATGGCGCAGTCAATCCTTCTAAATACGGAACAACTATTGGCAACAAAGGTAGCGTACATATGTTTGACAAAGATTGCTTTTCAGTGAAAAAAATTATTGCTGCTATTGCTTGATTTAATCCACCTAAATATATTTATGCCAAGAAACACATTTGTAACTCCACAGCCTGTTGTCCTTGAGGGATACCAGGCCGTACTGAAACCCGGCAAGTTTGGCTATAAGCTCATGGCTGTAGTCCCTCAAGACATTGCTGACAAACTAGAAGAAGACCGCGTTGATAGTCTCAAGTGGTGTGAATCAAAACTAAAAAACCCTAAGCGTGCTGTATGTAAGCCCGAACCATGGGAAGAAGTGTCGGAAGGCATGTATCAGGTCAAGTTCTCCTGGAATGAGGATACTAAACCTCCCATTGTAGATACTGAAGGTACAGTTATTACTGATGAAGAAACTCCATTGTTTAGTGGAAGCAAGGTAAAGCTTGCTTTCTATCAGAAGCCTTACATCTTGAAGGACCAAACCACATACGGTACAAGCCTAAAGCTTAAGGCTGTACAAGTTGTCTCACTTTCATCTTCTGCTGGTGTCAATACTGGCGATATGGATGAAGTAGATGTAGCTGCATTATTTGGTAATACTAAAGGTTACAAGCTAAGTGAGCCAAACATCACTCCTCATCCTGTAACTGATACTGACGACGACTTCTAATGGCATTCAGATCCGGTCTGGAGGAGAAAGTAGCTGACCTTCTCGTAGACCTCGGTGTCAAGTATGAATATGAAAGCACTCGTATCCCGTACATAATTCAACATTCCTATACGCCAGATTTCATTCTTCCAAATGGAGTCTGGTTGGAATGTAAGGGGTATTGGGATAGTGCAGACCGCCGCAAGGTCAAGTCAGTCGTTCAACAAAATCCTGACATTGATCTGCGTATGGTCTTTCAGGCACCCTACAACACAATATCTAAAAAGAGTAAGACAACGTATGCCGCATGGTGCGAAAGACTTGGCATCAAATGGTGTTCGTTTGCGACTATACCTATTGAATGGCTCGTATGAGCGAAAGCGAATTTATAAGACACTTACCGTGTTCTAATTGTGGATCGTCTGATGCAAATAGCTTGTACTCAGACGGTCACACTTTTTGTTTTAGATGTCACGCTGTAACTAACGGCGATGGCGAACAAGTAAACCACCACACTCATCACGTGCACGATGTACGACTACAAGGATCAGCCGGACGGCTGCAGTCCAGAAACATTTCAGAGCGAACTGCAGAACTCTTCAAAACCTACAGAGATGGAGAGGTCTTACGCCACTATTATTACGACAGCACTGGATCGCTTGTCGGAGCGAAAGTAAGGACAAAAGACAAGCAATTCCGATGTGAAGGGGAGGTCAAGACCCTATTCGGGATGCAGCTTTTTAAACACAAAACTGCAAAGGAACAGAAGCTAGTTATTACAGAGGGTGAGATGGACGCGATGTCCGTCTATGAATGTCAGCCTTGGCCGGTAGTCTCTCTTCCAAATGGAGCTGCTTCTGCAAAGAGAGCGATAAAAAATAACTACGAATGGATTAATCATTACGACAAGATCGTCTTATTTTTCGATAACGATGAGGCAGGCCAGCAGGCAGCTATAGACGCTGCCAGTGTACTACCACCTGGCAAGGTTTTCATCGGTGTTCTAGACGAATATAAGGATGCCTCAGAGGCTTTACAGGCTAAAGATTATGAAGCCATAAGGCAGATAATAAATTTCAACCATAAGCAATACAAACCAGACGGCATTGTCGATGCAAAGGCATTGCTTGAAGTTGTTACTACCCCACTGCCTTCAGCAGATCATGATTACCCATTTCGAGGATTACAAACAAAGCTTCACGGGATCCGGTACGGAGAGCTTGTCACGATTACTGCAGGTTCAGGGATCGGAAAATCATCATTCTGTCGTGACATATGTACTCACATGCTCAACAGCGGAGAACGGGTCGGTTTCCTGGCACTTGAAGAGTCAAACCGTCGTACTGCTCTCGGATTAATGAGTGCTCATGTAGGCAGAAGTTTGCATTTAGGAGAACCAACACATGAAGAACTTACGCTGGCGTTTGATCAAACGTTGGCTAATTGGAACCTCTATCTTTTTGATGGTTTTGGCTCCTATGATCCTGATGTTATCTATAATCGGATTGAGTATCTTGCTTCGGGTCTCGATTGTAAAATCATATTTTTGGACCATTTGTCCATCTTGTTATCCGGGTTGGACGGAGACGAGCGATCAATGATTGATAAAACAATGACTCGTTTACGTTCACTTGTTGAGCGAACTGGTATTGCATTGTTTCTTGTTTGCCATACATCAACACCGCAGAATGGACAATCACACGAAGAAGGTGGCCGCGTTCAACTTCGCAGCCTCAGAGGTAGCAGAAGTATTGGTCAGTTGTCAGACGCAGTTATTGCACTCGAAAGAAATCAGCAAAGTGAATCTGAACGAGATGCTACGACAGTGCGAGTGCTTAAAAATCGCTATTCAGGCGAAGTTGGTATCGCATGTCAATTGAATTACGAACTAAATTCTTGTAAATTTAATGAAGTTGAATCCGGATCAAACGGGGATTTTTGAATCTCCTCATCAACAATCAATGCTTACAAAACCAAACCCACCTACACCTGAGATGGTGGAACGTGCTCAGTTTGTAGATAAAACTTACGTCTGGAACAATGCTCGTATTCGATCTAGAAAGTAATGGGCTTCTCAATGATGTTACCTGTATTCACTGTCTTGTCATCTATGACACAGAGACTCACCAAACTCTTGCTTACAACGACGAAGGCGGTACGGAACCTATTGTCCGTGGTGTTCAACTCCTCCAAGAGGCAGAGATTATCTGCGGCCATAATGTCATCGGTTATGACATACCTGTCCTTCAGAAAATCTATACGTGGTTCAAGCCAACCGCCTTGGTTATAGACACACTGTTGCTATCACGTTTGTATCACACAGACATGATGAAAACTGACAATAAATTTAAATTTAAGAACATGCCAGATCAATTGTATGGCAGGCATTCATTAGAGTCCTATGGCTACCGTCTAGGCGAATATAAAGGTTCGTTTGGTAAGGACACTGATTGGCAAAGGTGGTCCCCTGAAATGCAGGAATACTGCATACAGGATGTAAATGTTACCAGAAAGTTATGCGATCACTTCAACAAAGCTCAATACCTGAATGGGTCGCTTTAGAGCATGAAGTCGCACAAATACTAACTCAACAGGAGATTCATGGATGGTATTTTGACACAGAGGCTGCATGGAAACTTGCATCTTCTCTCCGATCAGAACTTGAGCAAACTTATGAATTACTACGTAACAGGTATCCTTTCGTCGGAGGACCAGAGTTTACTCCTAAACGAGATAACGCTCCAGCTGGGTATGTCAAAGGATGTACATTTACTCGATTAATAGAGACCAACGTTACTTCACGCGACCATATTTCATGGATCCTGCAAACATTTCATGGCTGGAAGCCAACCCAGATGACTCCTACTGGGAAGCCCATCATCGACGAAGTGATACTAAAGGATATTGGGACAGACACTGCTCTGGATTTTCTGAAGTGTCTCGATATTACGAAGAGCTTGGGGATGATCTCGGAAGGCGCGAACGCATGGCTGAAGCTATGTACGAGTGCTAATCGCATCCATCATCATTGTTCAGTTGCAACAAACACGCACCGTTGTGCACACCGTAAACCAAATCTTGGACAGACAAAAAGTGACCCGGAATTCAGAAAATTATTTCAAGCATCCCCTGGTCAAGTCATGGTGGGTGCTGATCTTAGTGGGATCGAGCTTCGGATGCTCGCCAACTACCTCGCTAAATACGATGAGGGACGCTATGCAGACATTCTCCTCAACGGAGACATCCATCAAGTCAACGCTGACAAAATTGGAATCAGTAGAAGAGCTGTCAAAACAGTTACCTATGCCTTCCTCTATGGAGCAGGTGACTCCAAAATTGGACGTTCCTTTGACTCTTCCTTGAGTGATAGTGCTGCTAAAAGTAAAGGACAGGAGATTAGGAAAGCTTTTGTTGATGCTATTGATGGACTAGCAGAACTTCTAGGTGCAATCAAAAAGGCATCTAAAAGAGGTTATGTTGAGTCAATAGACAGACGAAAGATAAAAGTCGATTCATCACACAAATCTTTGAACTATTTACTCCAGTCAGGAGCCAGTGTGGTTGCAAAGCGTTGGCTGGTTATCAATCAACAAACTATTAAACAAACAAAGCTGTGTGCATCGCAGCTTGCATTTATACATGACGAATTGCAATTCGAGTGCGAGCCAAAGCACGCCAAAGATTTGGCAGCATCCCTGGTATATAGCGCAGCAGCAGCTGGCGAATACTACAACCTCAGAATCCCAATCGCAGCAGAAGCAAAGATCGGACAAAACTGGGCGGAGGTCCACTAAATGAAAATCTTTATTGATAGTGCAGACGTTGCTGAGATTCAACGTGCTTGGGAAACTGGGCTAGTAGATGGTGTAACAACCAACCCTTCTCTGATTAGTAAGTCAGGACGTAAGCCCACTGATGTCTACGCAGAGCTTCAACATATGGGTATTCAAGATATCTCTATGGAGGTCTATGCATCATCCGATTGGCAAGAGATGTACAGAGAAGGCATTGAACTGGCTGAGTTATTTAGTTCTGCGACAATCAAATTACCAATGACTGTTGCTGGTTTGAAAGCCTGTAGAACTTTCCCTGATGATGTACGTACTAACGTAACTCTAATCTTTAATGCTGCTCAGGCGTTGCTTGCAGCAAAAGCTGGTGCCACTTATGTGTCACCCTTTGTTGGGCGTATAGATGATCAAGGTTATGCAGGGTTAGAGGTTGTTAAGAGTATTGCAAACTTGTTCATCTCTGCAGGTTTGGGTACACAAGTATTAGCAGCATCTATTAGAACTCCACACAGAGCAGTGAGGTCTTATTACAACGGAGCTGATGTAGTCACTATGCCACCAAATGTATTTTGGGATATGTATAAGCATTGTCTGACTGATCAAGGTCTCCAAATTTTTGAACAAGCTTATGCAACTACTAGTTGATGCAGACTTCATCGTTTATAAAGCATGTGCTGCAGCAGAAGAAGATTTCGACTTTGGTAATGATGTAATTATTGTTGTCAGTAGGTTTACTGAAGCATATAAGAATGTCACAAGTGAATTGTCACGTATCAAGGCTGAGTTTATGTGGGATGTACCTGAAATGATTCTGTTCTTCAGTGACTCCCATAATTTTAGGAAAAAAATTTACCCTAGTTACAAAGGCCATCGAAACCGTAAAAAGCCATGTGGTTACAAACGTGTCATCACAGAACTTACAAAGGAATACAAAGTAATCCGTAAACCTGAGTTGGAGGCAGATGATGCAATGGGTATATATGCAACCAAGCATCCTGGCAATGTAATTGTGAGTCCTGATAAAGACATGCGTCAGATACCAGGCAAGCTTTACAACATGCAAGAAGTGATAGACATCACTCCTGAAGAAGGTATGCAGTGGCATCTCATTCAGACATTAGCGGGAGACCAAACCGATGGATACAACGGCGTTCCGGGAATAGGAATTAAACGTGCAGTTACTTTATTTGAAGAGCATGGATACAACTGGGACACAGTAGTTAAAGCTTTTGAAGATAAGGGCTTAACTGAAAAAGATGCATTAATAAATGCACAACTAGCAAAGATCCTTACTAACAAAGAATATGACGGAAGAGTCATACCCTGGTGTCCCACCGATGCCAATATTTGATATGACGATGGAGCAATCTTTTAAGCTTCGTCGTCTTGAAGACCTTTTACCTAAGGCAGACAAAGATGACATCATCACTTTGTTTATGGCGTTACAACGTCAGAACTTTGCCTTAGCAAACACTGTTACCAACCTAGTTAAACAATGGCCGATTCACCCAGGCATTACACCCGAGGTCAGATAGAAGTCTGGGACTTCATCAGAGACCAAGGACTTAATTATTTCAGAGGCAATGCTATTAAATATATTTGCAGAGCCGGTTTCAAAAGTACTCACACAGAGATTGAAGACCTTAAAAAGGCTATCCACTACCTTGAAAATGAACTCAAACATTCAACAATGCGTATCGAAGAGTTTAGGGGATCAAGCAATACAGTTCCGCTCAGCGTATGGGATACAGAACTCTCCGGAGAACCGGACTATGCAACAGGGTTTGATCGCTGAGGAATATATTGAATTTATGAATGCCTTCTTAAACGAAGGCTACGAACAAGAGCTTAAGGAGTTAGCAGATCTTGTGTATGTCTGCTTCCAGTACGCAGAAAACATGGAATGGGATCTAGAGAAAGCACTTGATCTTGTTCATGCATCAAATATGTCGAAGCTTGGATTAGATGGTAAACCTATCCGTCGAGCTGACGGCAAGGTCTTAAAAGGACCTAACTACCAACCACCTAATTTAAAACATTTAGTTAATTCATGACCACTTCATATATCTCTAGAACTGGGCGGGTTCAATCTTGGATTGATGATCCGGTTGGCCGCCTCCCCGTGTCGTGCACGGTATTTGTTGTCGAAGACAGTATGACGGGACCAGAAGGCATTGAGGCCAGCTGGAGGTTTGCCTCACACGCCCTCAGATTCGGAGCAGGAGTTGCTATCCATTTATCTGAACTTTCACCTAAAGGTATTGAACGTCCTAGTGGCGTATTGCCTTCAGGACCTGTAAGTTTTGGCAAGATATATTCAGCTTTAAATGAAGTAATTAGGAGGGGTAACCGTTACAAAAATGGCGCGATTGTTCTTCATCTTGACTTGGACCATCCTGATATTCTGGAGTTTGTCACCACTCCAAGAGCTGAACTTCCCTGGGTTAAACGATGCGTCAACCTCACTGAAGATAGTTGGCAGGCTGCGTCGGAGAACACCAAGGCCGTTGTTCTTGAGGGGATTAGAGCTGGTGACATCTGGTTAAATAAAATTAAGTATGACAATGAAGGAAACCGAATTAGAGGAAACGTTTGTACTGAAGTGTACCTGCCAAGCCGAGGCACCTGTCTCTTGCAGCACGTCAATCTCTCTGCCTGTGAATATGCAGACATTCCAAAAGCTTTTGTTGAAGGGATGCAGCAACTGTGCACCCTCCATGCTCGAACTGGCGTTGGAGATACAGGAGAATATCTCCCAGCCACAGCTGACAGACAGGTCGGACTTGGAATGCTTGGACTGGCTAACCTCTTACGAAGGTACGGCATAACCTATGAGCAGTTTGGTATTGCATTAGAGGATTACAACAACGACAAAGTAGTACGTACACCTGCGTATGAATTAGTTGTAGCCCTTGCCTCTGGTGTCACACAAGCCGCTGAAATTGCACGAGCACACAACATGGTACGTGCTTTTGCAATCGCTCCTACAGCGTCTTGTAGCTACCGCTCAAAGGATCTTGATGGTTATACATCAACCCCTGAGATTGCTCCACCAATTGCACGTACTGCTGACAGAGACAGTGGGACATTTGGTGTACAAACATATGACTACGGTAACGTAGAAATCGCGGCAGAAGTAGGGTGGGCAAATTATAAGAAAGTAGCTGATGGCATCATGACTCTCCTAGATCGTACGGGACTTCTTCATGGGTATAGCTTCAACAGTTGGAGTGATGTTGTCACATATGACAACGCCTTTATCGAAGAGTGGTTGGCATCACCGCAGACCTCCCTTTATTATTCCTTACAAGTAATGGGTGATGTACAAGATAAGTCTGATGCTTATGCTGCTTTAGATGAAGCGGAAGTTGATGATTATCTTGCACGCCTGTTTGAAGCTTCGGCAAAAGAATGGGATGATGATCCTTTAGAACCTCAATGCGATTGTGCAGAATAACAATGAACCCCTACGAAAAACTAATGGCGCGGAAGCGCAAATGGACACCGGTAAAACCTGTTGCAGGTACTTGCAGAGAAGGTGCGGAGGAGACGATCCACCGTGCACTTGCATTGCGACATATGGAACTGCCTGTGGGAGATTTTATAACTGATGCCTTAAGCAAAGAAATACCAGATTCTGCTCGTGAGCTGTTGCTCAGTAATGTTACCGACGAAGAGAATCATGATCTAGCCTTGGGCTATATAGCTAACGCTTACGGTACTGATCCTAAAGCTGAAGCTGAAGCACTTAAACTTAGAGAAGCTTGGGTAGCACATCCAGATCATACTGTACTTAAAGCAATGGTAGCTGAACGTGCAATCTTCTTTGTGTTGTTACCATTTTTCAGATGGAATGGTGATGCGGCGATGAGAACAACTAGTGCCGATGTGTCACGAGATGAACAAATTCATGTTGCGGCTAATTCACTTGTATGTACTGAACTTGGACTCAAGCCATCTGCTTCGCTAGATAAACTTAGGAAGGCAACTATTAACTGGGTTATGCAACCGCTTGGTAAGAGTGATGTCCGCTACCTAGATAAACAGTTCTGGCTTGAGTCTAGTGACAACCTGATGTATCAGGGTAAAGCACCACAATTCTCAGCCACTAAGTCAGGACGTATGCCTGCCTTTTTTGAACATAGTAATGTCAACCTCCCACAATACGCTTAACTTTAATTCAATAGACAGGATGGTTGCACGTGTCGTTGCTGCGTTTCCATCTGAACCAATCAAACCATCTGATTCTCCCAACGACATTTACTACAAAGCCGGTCAGGCTAGCGTAGTTAACTATTTACTTTCACTTTTAGAAGAAGAAGATGTGCACTAGCATAGCAAGTATGTTGGGTTTTAATACTAAAGCTCCTGAAAAACCAACCCTTCCACCTATCCAAAAGGCAGCACCTGAACCACCGAAAGCACCACCACCGCCTAAACCTTTGCAAGCTGCAACAGATAAACCAAAGGTTGATTACATGAAGAAGTCATCCGAGTCAAAGGCTAAACGTGTTGGTGCATCTGACCTTCGTATTCCTTTGAACCAGCAGCAATCAAATGCCGGAACTGGAGGTCTAAATGTCTAAGGCAAAGGAACGGTATGACTTTCTGTCTACTGAACGAGCACAATTTCTTGATCGTGCAGTTGAGTGTTCCGAACTTACCTTGCCTTTCCTCATCACTCACGACTTAAATGTCCGTCAGAATCATAAGAAACTCAAGACACCTTGGCAGTCATGCGGAGCTAAGTCAGTTGTCACGTTAGCTGCAAAGCTGATGCTTGCACTACTTCCTCCACAAACAACCTTCTTCAAGTTGCAAGTCAGAGATGACAAGCTTGGAGAAGAGCTGCCAGTAGAGGTACGTAGTGAGCTTGACCTGTCCTTCTCCAAGATGGAGAGAATGGTCATGGACAAGATTGCTGCATCCAGTGATCGTGTTGTTGTGCATCAAGCACTGAAGCACCTGATCGTTGGTGGTAACTCTCTGGTGTTCATGGGTAAGGATGGTCTTAAGAACTTCCCGTTGAACCGTTACGTCGTTAGTCGTGATGGCAACGGGTATGTATGTGAGATCGTTACAAAGGAATTGATTAGCCGCAAGCTGCTCAACCTTGATCCTGAGCCTGATCCACAAACAGTGACTGGCAGAGACGGTGGTGAAGATGCTGAGGTTTACACATATGTTCGGCGTGAAGACAATGGATCCTGGGTTTGGCACCAGGAGGTAGAAGGCAACATCATTGCTGGCTCACGGAGCACTGCTCCTGTTGATGCAAGTCCGTGGCTGGTACTCAGATTTAACGCCGTTGATGGAGAGGACTATGGCCGTGGTCGTGTTGAAGAGTTTCTCGGTGACATGCGTTCTCTGGAAGCATTGAGCCAAGCATTGATTGAAGGCTCTGCCGCTGCTGCAAAGGTGGTGTTCCTAGTGAACCCTGCAGCAAGCACTAAGCCACAGACCATTGCCAAGGCAGGCAACGGTGCAATCGTTCAAGGTAGACCTGAAGACGTGAGTGTGGTGCAAGTCGGCAAGACAGCTGACTTCGCTACTGCTTCACAGATGGCACAGCAGATCGAGCGTCGTATTGGCGAAGCCTTCCTGCTGCTCAACATCCGTCAGTCCGAAAGGACTACTGCTGAAGAGGTCAGGCTGACTCAGCTCGAACTGGAGCAACAGCTTGGTGGTCTCTTTAGTTTGCTCACCATTGAGTTCCTAAAGCCGTACTTGGCTAGGACTTTGATGGTCATGCAGCGCAGCGGACAGTTACCAAAACTTGATAAGGACTATGTACAGCCTCAGATTGTGGCTGGTGTTAATGCACTTGGACGTGGTCAAGACCGTGAAAGCCTAACTGCTTTCATTGGAACCATTGCACAGACTCTTGGTCCTGAGGCATTGATGAAATTTATTGATGCCAGTGAAGCTATTAAGCGTCTTGCTGCTGCACAAGGGATTGATGTATTAAATCTGGTCAAGACCCAAGAACAAATCAATCAAGAGATGATGCAGGCACAGCAGGCAGCTCAGCAGCAAGCTCTAACAGAGCAGGCTGGTCAGCTTGCTAATGCACCCCTAGCAGATCCATCTAAAAACCCAACACTTATTGAACCACCCGTTGAATAATGGCAGAAACACTTACATTTGATAACAGCACTGAATCTGAAGTCCTTACTCCTGAAGAGCAGAACTCTCTTGAGATTGGACAGCAGATGCGTGCTGACCAAGAACAGTTGCTCGCTGGTAAATACAAAAGCGTAGAGGAACTTGAGAAGGGATACCTTGAAGCACAAAAGCAACTCGGCAAATCTGAGAATGATGAGCCTGAGGTATCCGAAGAACAGACAGAAGAAAGTGAAACTCCGTTTGAGCCAAGTGCTGTTACGGATTTAATTTCTGAAGCATCTACTCAATTTTATGAGTCTGGTGAACTGACGTCTGACATGATTGAGAAGTTTAGTTCCATGGACAGTAAAGAGCTTGTAGAGGCATATATGTCCATGCAGGCTGCTTCACCTGAGACTCAAGCAGCTCCTGATTTAAATGAAGCACAAGTTAAATCAATTATGGATTCTGTTGGTGGAAATGAGGCCTATACAGAGCTTACTAATTGGGCTGCTAATAATCTTACTGAGTCTCAAACAGCTGGCTTTGACAATCTTGTAGAGACTGGGAATGCAGAGATGATCCAGCTTGCTTTGCAGGGAATTAAAGCTCAATACGATAATGCATTCGGGAGCGAAGGTGTACAGCTTCAAGGCAAACCACCTTCTAACAGTCGTGACGTTTATCGCAGTCAGCAGGAAGTTGTTGATGCAATTTCTGACCCGCGTTATGACCGGGATGAAGCGTACCGCCAAGATGTCCTTGAAAAACTTGAACGTTCTGACGTAAGTTTCCGATGACATTAATTACTGAAGACGGCGGACGTACAAACATTTACGCAAAAGAACCACCTATGAAAATCATGGAAGTTAACGAAACCCACAACGAAAAAGCTGAACGTTTGAATGGACGTATGGCAATGATTGGAGTTATTGCTGCGCTAGGTGCGTATGCAATGACTGGTCAAATTATCCCTGGAGTTTGGTAATGCCTGACGGTAAAGGAACCTACGGTTCAAAAGTTGGTCGTCCTAAGAAGAACGGTACGGCTGCAAAGCTCAAAGCTAAAAATCCTAAGATGCCTGCAAAGGTAGCTAAGGCTATTGCTAGAAATATGAAGAAGAAGAAGTGATGGCACACAAAGGTAAAGGCTCCTGTAAGGGAGGCAAGAAAGGTGGCTACAAGAAATAGAGTTAATCTCTCTATCGGTCGTGGTGAGAAACGCACTGTAAAAGAAGGAGCTGGTCTCACTAAAAAAGGTAGGGAGAAACATAACGCTGCAACTGGCTCCAATCTAAAAGCCCCTGTTACCGGCAAGGTCAAGCCGGGTTCAAAAGCTGCTGGTCGTCGTAAGTCATTCTGTGCACGTTCACGTGGATGGACTGGTCCACGTGGTAAGGCAGCACGTCGTCGTTGGAAATGTTAATCATGCCTAAACGTGGTTTGTATGCAAATATCCATGCCAAGCGCAAGCGTATTGCTGCTGGTTCTGGTGAAAAAATGAGAACGCCTGGGGCTAAAGGCGCACCCAAGGCTAAGGAATTCAAACGCGCCGCTAAAACTGCTAAGAAAAAGTAACTCACACATGAAATCTATTATCGCTGCTGGTCTCCTCCTCGGCATGGCACAAGGTGCTGCTATTGCTGGTCCCTATGTGAACGTGGAAACAAACTCCGGCTACATCGGATCTGATTACACCGGCTCTGCTACTGACGTTCACGTAGGCATGGAAGGTGACAACTGGTATGTGCAAGGTGGACCTGCTCTGCTAGCACCTGATGCTGAAGATGGTTCTGTAGAACTGTC
>VMHT01107145.1_pt1 | contig 27538 bp, 28 predicted proteins | sample 4693611 | NCBI WGS metagenome assembly VMHT01 (sample SAMN12280063, study PRJNA550983) | marine metagenome | isolation source: seawater sampled from same location over 5 years 0.02-0.2 micron viral filtrate | place: USA: collected off the coast of southern California halfway between the port... ... | reverse complement strand
TTTGCAACATGTTTGGGTAACTTGTATTTTGTTGAAGCAACTTACATTATTGAAAACCATGTTACACCACGTCAAAACAATTTAGGTGTACAACTTACTACCGGTCACGTCTAGTTTGTGTTTGGATTAACCTTGTGCCAAACAAGAGTTCAGACACGTGTGTACTTTTAAGTCAACCTCTGACGCCAAAGGTGAGTTGTTAGTCCAACGCTCCTTGTTCATCAAAGTGACAAGTGCTTCTTCACGCTTTTTTTGACAACGACAACGTCGACAATGATGCTTGAAGGCCCATTCGAATTGGAGTGCTTCTCTCCATGTACGAAAACCTGATATTATGCGATAAAAATACCATACACGATTGCGAGTTCGTTTCGCACCACCCTTGATTTCACCGTTATGCTGTCTCAGGCGCCGTACAAGCGAGACGGTGGCCCCAATGTAGTTTGATCTTTCAGAACGAATCCAATAAACAAAATATGGCATTACTAAATAATATACTTAGTAATCTCAAAAAAACTTTCTGATGTGCATCTCTTTCCATGCATCACTCATCGCCGGGACAATCGGAGAAATTTCTGGCATAGTTGCAATGAATCGTGGTCACATAGAATTAGGTTCATGGATAATGACGTACTCCCTAATTCAATTTTTGGAAGCGTGGGCTTACACGGGTGAAGGACAGCAAGCTTCAAAATTGTTGAAACCACTCTTGTACGGCCAAGGGATGATCTTATTCGGTACAAGTATGCGAATTCGACCGTTTCTTTGTGGTGTGATGCTGACTTTGACGGGACTTTTGTACGCCTTGGATAAGTCAGACAAACTTATTACGTGCAACAAAAGATGCAAATGGAAATCGTCGGGAGGAAGTTACGTGAAAATCATGTACGGACTGATGTTTGTTCTCGGAGCTCTCGTCCAGCCACGTGTGACCACGGTTTTTGCGGGAACACTCTTGACGTCATATTTGTTCCGAGAAACAGAAGGGTATCCGAGTATGTGGTGTTTTTCGTCAGCCTTAGTAGCACCCATTGCAGTCGCTGTCGTACAAAAAAATCGCAGTTTCGTCATGCAAAAAAGTAAGTAAGAAGACGGACTCCACTGTGTTTTTGCATTCATATCAAGTTGCGGAGTGCTCACGGACGAATGACGATGTTGGCGCGGACAGGAAGATGATCGGATCCCTGCAATTCGTTGGGACACACCCCTCCCGCATCGGGAACGTGGGTACTCGTCACATCGATACCGCGCAACAGAATGTGATCGAATGCGGCTCGGCCAAAGTGATGATATGTTGGTTGAAGCGGCAACACAGTTCTGAAAGAAGAAAATATGTCCGAAACGTGAGTGATTCCTTCCTCGTCGAATGCGGGGTACAAGAAACGGTCTGAATTGAGATCTCCTACAATCACGACGGGTGCAGCGGGTTCCATCTTATCAATCTCTTTCAAAGCACGTTCTGCCTGTTTCACGCGCACGCTCTCTTTACCACCATGTGCACCAGACCCATCTGATTTGAGATGCAATATCACAAACCAAAATACCGAGTCTGTTTGTACATCTTCTAACAGAGAGGCCGCAATTATCTGGGTCATTTGAGGCATCAACGGCTTGTGAATGTTTTTCAACACGCGAATGCGTCGCTTATCGACAAGAATCGCAGAACCGTCATATTCCCCGACTTTGAGTGCGTGTTGCGCCAACTCTAAATGCGGATCGTCACTAAGAATGTCGTTGATCATATGCGTGGTGCTCTCACACAAACCGATCACGTGACAATTCCTAAGCGCGCGAATGACGTTGTCTCGCCGGTGCTTCCAGTATCGATACTTTCCAGACGCCTTCAGCTCCTGTTCGAATATGGACAATGTGTTGAGATCACCATCATGTGTGGACGTGAGAATGTTGTACCCCATGACCGTAAGTTCAGGGGCGATACGCAAGGGTTCTTTTTGTCCGTTGCTCTTCATGAAAAAGGAAGGCAAACCATTTTGCAAGTGCAGCCATCCTTTTTCACGGGGTTCGTCTCGGGCCCATCGCTTCAACTCGTCCAATTGATCGACGCGCTCGACCTGTTTCCAGGCGCTACATCCCCCGGGGATGATGAAGACAGATTTGCGCCGGCATGCGCGCTGCCACGCTGCTTTAACGTCAATGCTCATAGTCTGTTTCATAATACAATCCAAAATTTTTTTTTTCAAATAGGGCGACCGACACTTCTTCTGGCTTGTTGCATCTCTCCCGCATATCCTCGAGAACGAATCACCACACGCCTTTGTAGTTGCGGTACACCATCCTTGGCGTTTTCGATAGAGTTTCTTGGGACGACATGGAACACAACTTCTCTGAGACGCACCGTTCCAGCAATTATGATAGCAACTGGACCAACGTAAAATCCAGAACCGAAGAGGAAGAGGAAGGAGAACCCTGTGGCGATTTCCACTGGTGCCCAGTATGGACTTGCAATACACCCACCACATGTGTACGGTTTGCGCATAGCATACCACGAAACGTAGACGAATCCCATAGGTAGACCATTGGAAAGCATGATTACCACAAACAATCCGACCCAGAAGCCCCAATCGATAGGATTCCCCACTTGCACATATATGAGGTGAATTAGCATCTCCAATGCCGCCGCGGTGAAACCAACCATCGCGATTTCATACAATAAGTCACGGAGATTAGGTTCATACGCTAAATACACACTCGGCATGTAGCAGCCACAACATGTTTTGTACATTTCTCTTCCGAGAAACAAGTATATGGGAGCACCGACGAAAAGCACTACCCAGTAGGTCCAACCCAAGTCGTTCCAGGTTTCTCCGTGATTTCGCAAGACGTACACTGGGAACTCCAAAAGTTCCGTGAACGTAAAGGATTCTGCGAGACCTATGACGGCGCCCCATACGATGGGTGTATCGCGGTCGCTAAGATGATCGACCAGACGTATTGTGAAGTGACCTTCGGTACAATTCGTGAGAAGAGAGGTATTGAAAGTTCTTTTTGTTTTATCAAAGATACTCCGGTATGCCGTTTGTGTAAACGGTTCGATTTCGACGGTTTCGTAACCCGCAAGCACGACTGGTGGAATGACGATTGCATCTTGGGGCATACACCCGCCACATCCTACATAAACACTGTACGTCGACTGATTCACAGCATCGCGGAAGACAGCATCGAAGTCAATGATCTGTCCTTTCTTCAAATCTTCGACGTGGACCTCGAGACCACCAGAACCCTTCAAGTACATGACCTGGCTGATATCGACAGATTTGGGCGGCTTACAACAGTTATCAATACAAGCGTCGTATGTCGGAACGTGAACAAAGGGTAGTATTGCAACGACGAAAAACATTGTATGTGTAGGTTGAGTCGAAAGGATTTAAAGTATTGTCCGCGCAAAAAGTTATCAAGGCGAAACATTATTTCAAAAGGCTTCTTCAATGCGACGAGACAACTCTTCGTCGTAGCAAGGTGGATTTTTTTCATCGTAAATAACCTTTGTCAAACCTTTGCCGTTCGAATAGTGTGAACCACGATGCACTTTGGGTACCAAGGTCGCCCAATGATCCGTCGAGCCACCAGTGTACACAGCGTCGAGCTTCTTGCGTTTCAGGCTTTTGCGCGTGTCGTCATCCACCAGCTTTCTCATTTGCCATGAAATGTAGACAGAACGACGCAAAGGGTCGACACCTGGGTCTGCCAACTTGTTACCATGGGGCGTTCGTGAGAGCCAAAGAATAAGACATCCCCTTGGTACTTCGACGGAACGCCACTTGCCATGGAAGTGCTTGTACCCCGCTTCCGTACAGACGCAAAAGTCACGCCCCTTATTTGTTTCGAACAATGTTGGATCGGGGGGGGAGTCGTAATAATTCCCTGGAGCAAAAACAAATGTCGAACCTCCTTTGGGAACGGTATGACACACTAGCTGCGATTGCACACAGGCTGTAAATTCCGGGTGAAGTATTTGCATCTTCGTTTCCATTTGTGCGCCGTGGGTACCTATTCCAATGTCCACGTGAGGCTCGAGTGTACCGCCGGTTAGGTCATAGTAGGCTTTGCGCGGGTCGTCGTACTGTTGTAATTTTTTATGACGTTCTTTATCGGTCCCGACGATTGCCACGGCATCCCACCCACTCATGACGTCCTCGGGGTTTGCGCCATAGATCGCAGCATGGACAGCTCTTGCACGAGGATCCAAGCGTATGTTGGCGGCGCCTGGATGACATGCAGCACCATAGCGTTTCGTGATTCCACCCATACCCCCACCCCCGTGTGCGGTGCCTCCATCCGCGCGTAGCATAGAGGCCAAATAATTCATGTCCTCCTCAAAACGTTCACAATGATTGTCTTTGTAAATCTGGACCACACTCACGCCGATTGTTTTCAGGTCGTTGCGTATGTCTTCGACAGGTACTACGTCGTAGTCGAAGGTATAATGGCGAAGGTTGTAGTCGAAACTTTGCATTCGATTGTCTGGGTTTGGTACAGGGAGTTTCGTTTTCTTTCGGCGGTCGGGCGGCGCGGCGGATGAACCGGTGTTACGAGCTCCCAAGAGGGACGGGGGCGGCGGCAGGGTGGCGACAGGGCGGCAGCGCGCGTCGGATGCTGTCGTCGTTTGTCCACACAGGACGGGCAACGCGACCAAAAAAAGGTTTTCACACCCTCGCGCGCCGAGGCACGCGCGCCTGCTGCCAGGTGAGTTGGCTCGAGCTCAGTACGGGGAGGGGGTGGGGCGGACGATGCTCGCAGGGTCCCGGCGTCCTCTGACGTCCGAGTGGAACACCCGCGAGCTCTTGTCCCAATTACCTTCCTGGTTCGCCCGACCTGACGACCCGGGTAGGGACGACTGGGAGGTCTGCGGCGAAGCAGGCGAAGGTGTATAGAGATTAGATACCAAAGGAGACCCACACGCTCGCTCTCCCCGTCACCTCCGGTGATGAAGCGCCCGCGTGTTGGGGACCCATCTGCGTGCATGCAAAAGACCTACACACACTCTGGGTCCCGTCATCCCCACATGCCACCTCTGTCTCCCAGTGGGCCCATGCTCCCAACTCGCAGACGACGCCCAACTGGGCCCGCAGAAGGGGGGAAGCATGGGAGGGGCGCGCATCGGAGGGCATGAAGCTGGCAGGTGAAGATCGGATCGCCCTCGGAGGCGACGTGGCCGTCCAGCGCGTGAGCGTCTCGTGCGACGCGGCGTGCGTGCTCGCGCTCGTCTTCCTCAACCTGGCGCTGGTGACGCTGCTCGGGTTTTGCGGGCTGCTCGGCGCCGGCTGCTTCGCGCCGCCGCCAGCCGCCCGACGAGTCCGCCGGCCGGGGGACGGCGAGCCTCTCGTCCGCCGCCCACGCGGCGTAGGTCCCCCCCGGTACGTGAGATTTCCCAAAGTTTTGGGTTTTCGTAACACCGTTTACTGCTGGAATCGGTCCCGGGGGTGGCCCGTCGCGAGGAACTGCAGGCGCTCGACGGCCCACGGCACGGGCAAGGGCGGCGGCTTGTCGTCCGGGCGACAGGCCGTCGGGATCAGGTCCAGGTCGGCGAACGCGCACGAGGGCGCGAGCGACATGCGGTCGAAGTAGAAGCATCGGGCGCACATGAATCGGATCACCGCGGGAGGGCGCGGGTCGGCGCGGTCCGTCCAGAGCTGCCCGACCGTCGCGCACGCCGGGCACGGCGTCTTCAGAAGGAAGAGATGGTGCGCGTGCTCGACCATGCGGGGGTGGAGGGCTTGACGGTGGGCGAGGCGGGTCGCCTTGTCGACCAGGCAGAGGTTGTACGAGGAGGCGCCGTAGCCGATCATGCGGAGGATGCGATAGAGGATCTCGGACGGCAGGGCTGCGAGGGGCGAGGCGCAGCGGGCCGACGCGCAGCGGGCCAACGCGCGCGACCGACGGGTCGAGACCATGGTGACGAGGTGGAAGAAAAAAACTGCACGACACGCTCCGGGCGCGAGGTTGGGAGCCCCCGCAGCCTTGGGTTCGGTGACACCGAGGGTGCAGTTTTTCCTGCTCCAGTGTCCGTCCTGCTTTCGTTTGGTACACACCCTGTACCAAACGAAAGCAAAGAAAATGCTCCGTCGCCTTGCCACATTGCCGGTCCTCTTCGTACCGCACCGTCACATGGGACTAGCTGTTCGTAATCCTGTAATTGTCATGGATGTACAACCCTCAGACAATTTGAATGATACGGTCTTCGATCTGGGGCGTGTTGTGCCTACGAACGACCCATACGTTTGCGATACAATAACCGGTGGACGTGGTCGTGTCGTACCCTCGTCGCGACTCGTGGTTCACAATCGCCCTCACTCCTACGAGTACAATGGTGAACGTTTACAGAGCACCCTATTCACGACAAATGAGTGTCGTATGAATTCACTAGTGGAAGTGTGGGACGGCGACAAGACAACATACAAACTCCGAAGCTTTTCTGAAAATGGCCAGCTTCAACCACTGAATATATTCATCGAAACATTGGACAACGGAAACATATTCAAGTTTCACAATCTTGCACACGACTATATCGAAACATTCGATGTGCACGTGGATGCCACGAATGTGGACAAGTCTCAAGGTGAATGTCGCCTGTTGAGCCAAATGTCGTCTCTAAACATACAAGGAACGAAAGAGTACAATTTCACTCTTTTGTCTACAGTTCGTCGCATACACGTATTACTCGAGACGGAACCACACACCGCGCTGAATGCAAGGATCGAACTGCTCGACATTGAAGGTCATATCAAACAGGTTGTCAGCATATACACCAGTGATGGCAATCGCCAACCACTCCAGTGCAATTTGAATACGTTGGGCGTTGAGAAGGTACGCGTCATAAACACGGGACACACACCTGATATGAAGGCTTCTGTGATTGCAATCGAACATAAATCATGATTTGGTACACTTTCGTTTGGTACAAAGCAAGTTGTTTCGTACCAAACAAGAGAATGAACACTCGCGATATGGTATCTACGAACGTACGCAATATGCGCACAACGCTCGTTCGCGAGGAAATACGTGAGTGGGACGCAAATGTCGCCAGGAGGAGGCGCGACGTCGAGGAGAATGCAATTTCGAATGTTCCGAATATGGGTATCTTGTGGTTGAAGCGTATGGAACATTTTGGTTCTCACCGCCGCAAATCCCCTGAACCATGTTTTAGCCAAACGACGTTTTGTGCACGAGCAGAGATGGCCAAACACGCAGCCAAACAAATCAGAGCGGCGAAGAATATAAATACCCTTGCCCGGATGAATACTGGAATCGTGCGTGTCCTGTTGGACGACGTCGCGTGGAATGATTGACCTCGAAAAAAACGTCAGATACCAAACTCGGAAAAAACGCCATATACCAAACTCGGGTATCCGCGCGCAAATACCAAATACAGAGATGTTGTGTTGTGCGCGAGGTGACAACGAAGTACCCGAGATCATCGTCGTCACAAATCCAGGCGACGGAGGCTTGATGTTTGCAGTTCATCCAAAGCCCTCACCCGTTGTGAGGGCACTCGACGTGGCATTTTCTCTCTGTGTGACTGAAGGAATGGAATACGTGGGCGCGGTACACCTGTTGAAAGATGAGGTGGGTGAGACGAGTCACAACGCCGTGTTCAATTCATGGCACAACTTCAGAAAGTTCTGTGTCGAGTGCATGATACCGCCGTGAAAATGAGGCATGACGGTACTCTCGGAGACAGTGTCCTGTGATTTTTTCATACGATATGTGGCGCTTTTTGTGGAGCTACTGTTACTTCCAACCTATTATTGACAATACTAATAGTTATATTTTTTGAGTTAGTCTATCCGAGAAGATTCAACCCCGTCTTCTTCTTGACGAAACCACTGTTCCGATCCAATATGCGCAGACCACACAATGGCAAAATGAGAAAAGACGCAGTGTCCGCAGCACTTCCCACTGTGAGTGCAAACAGTATCCTTACCACGTAGCCTGCTAATGTAGCCGGATTGGAATCGTGTTGAAAAATATGCCTTTTTTGTCGCGAGTAAAATACAGGTATACTTTGTCCGACGGTATACCGCTCTGACGCGGCTTGTGACATCGGTATCTCGAGTACTTGTGTACGTTCACTTGCGTAACTAGCAAACCAACCAGACACAGGAGGGGTGTAACGTACTGTAATGCGCGCACGATTCCAATTCCCTACTAGACACGCCAACTTTCCATCGGACAACGCACGTGCCATGGGCGTAGGATCTCCCACCTCCGGACAACGAACTTCGTGGTTGCACGCCTCGGCACTGTCATTTATGAAACATTTTACTTGTGGTGTGCTTCCAAAGACGCAGTTTTGGCGTCCATCACGCAAAGTCACAACATAGCCATTGTCCGTAGGACAAGAGCCGCTTCGCACACCACACGACAATTGTTTCTCCTTGCCTTCTTCATTTATGTAGGTGACGTCGGGACCACTACAAGAGCAACTTGTGCGATGTTCGACAGAACCATCGGGGCGTTTGTGTTCTGTGTGTTCACATGTGGTTTTCGCCGTGTCGGGTAGAGGCACGGCCACAGAGACGTGGCGATCGGCTTGTGACTTTATGACTAACACGTCATCTTCTACATGAGAATCTTCAATGGATTCCACGACTCCAATGATATCGTCCAGGTCTTCCCAACCTGATGTCATGTACCATACGACCAGCAACGCGGCAAACAGTATGAGTGTCCGTTTCCCTTTATTTAACGCATTCGCGGCACAGACTACCCACGAAACGGTGGTCACTGCTTCACCAACTTGTTCACCGGAAGGTATGAGCGACGATACTTTGTCGAGCATTTTTTTTTGATTCATAATTGTACAAGCAAAAAAATGTGTTGGAGTGCAACGACATCATTCATCACACTCGGTGTTGGCTCTGTGTTGAACCTGGCATCATGGCTCATCCTCCGCAACGTGTTCGCGTCTCCCGTAGCCGTGGTGGTATGGTGGTGGCAGTACGGGTTGCTCATGCAAATACCAGAGGGCATCGCGTGGCTTCAATTGGACAACGGTGAAACGAACATCGAAGCCGCGAGTCGTGCGGCGATGGTGCTGAACATCACTCAGCCAGTAGCATTGTTCGTGGGTCTCTGGCTGAGTCCACTCCACACAAGATCCTTCCGTTATGCTCATGTCGCACTCTTTCTGTACTTGCTCGTCATAGCATCTGAGTTTGACGTCGTATGGCCGGAGTCGTCAACGATCGCCCCAAAAGAAGGGTGTCAGCACTTGAACTTGGGGTACTGGGACACGTCGCGTGGCATACTCTACGCGGCAGCGTCTTTGCTCATCATTTCCGAAGCGCGCCCGTTGTACTGGGCGATAATCAACGCATGCATTTTCAGCGCGACTCTCACATTGTCCATAGTCGTGTATCCGTGCGGAGTCGGATCGGTATGGTGTTGGTTCATATTTATGGCAGGTCCCATCCTTGTCGCGGCCGAATGGTTTCGCGTTCGCTTCTTGCATGGAGAATCAGCAGTGGAAGTGGTGACGTCTCATCCGCCAACCTACTTCCATTCCCGTCCGAACGCTCTTCGTGTGAGGTGGCACAATTCGAACTCGATTTGAGTTTGGTACGTAAAGTGTTTGGTACAATGTGTTTGCGAGGGTGGAAGAAAATGTCTGCCAGGTGGCGAGATGCCGTGTTGAGTTTTTCCTTTGTCACACACCCCACTTTTCGTAGACCGCAGTTTTGGAGCCCACTCGAAGGTACGGGTGATTACCAAACGCCAAAAATGATTGTACCAAACGGTATTGTGGAAGTACCAAATACCAAGTACCAAATACACCAACCCAAGACGCGCGGTCAACGTGTTTACGACAGGAGAGATTTCCCCTCCCTCCGGGTCACAATGGACCACGAGTACGCTCAACCCACCGTCCTCATGTTCGACATGCTTCCAAACGAACTCATTGCCCACATAATAGTGACCCTCAACGGTGGCTCAATTGACAACAAGGCAGTGCCCAAGTCTGGCTACCTATTTCCCGGGTATCGAGGGGGTCGTGAGCTGCACTACTTCGAGATCTCACGCGCCGCCATGATATTCTGGAAGCATGTGTGCAAGTACCTGCGCCACACGTATACCATCGACACACAGACGCATCACCTCTTGCTTGCGGACAACACTCCATACAACGAAACGTGGAATGACCCGCACATTCACGAGTGGAACGATTATCACAGCCGCGAGCGCTACATCCCGCGCCACTTCTTCGCCGGTGACCCGAAGCCGTGGATGATGAGTCTGTGCTACGGTCCCCAGTCCTACGAGGAGGTCTTGGTCATCGAAGCCTTGGAGCAAGCCAAGATCGCGGCCAAGGAGGCGCGCAAGGAGAAGCGTCGCATGGACGCAGGAATCGCATTGGTTGATGGTTGGGGTTCGGGTCCGCGCAAACTCCGCTCGCGCAAGTGATGAGTTGTTGGATAAGGTTGAGAACGCATTTCTCTTCAGTTTATCTTTTTACGTTTGACACGACTGTACGGTCCCATTTCGGGTCTCAAAATATAGTTCCAAATGACTCCCGTCCAAGATTCGCATGCAATCAAGGTATCATAAAACTCTGGGGCTGTTTTTTTCAGAACAGGAAGTCGCGACCAGGGTATGTATGGAAAGTCGTGATGCTCATTGTGATAACCGACGTTCCACGTGAGTCGATTGAGCGGCCCGTAATACGAGTAAGTCTCTTGCGACGGGTCAAGATGGGGGAAAACGTAGTGCTCGGAAATAAAGTGCCCAGCACACGGGTGAAGCCCTCCTGCAAGGACGATGCACAAAAGTAGAAAAGCGAGTGGTCTCCAACCCCAAGTGTAGCACACGACCGCGTTGAACGTGACTTGTACAAACCAATTGATCAGGTGTTCCGTGCCGATGTTTTGCGGTCGGACACACATTGGTCGGAGTGCGTACGTCACGATTTGGCAACATACCCACAGTGCTTTCGTGACGGGTCCACGGATGACTCTGCCTTCGAAATGCGTCGGAACGTCGGTGTCCACCCCATCCACACCCTGATGTTTGTGGTGTTCTAGATGATACCCACGGAAGGCGACGCAGTACGGCACGACGATTGGCAAATTCACCACCATTGCAAAGAGTCGATTATACATGGATGTGACGAAGAAGAGATTGTGTGAGAGTTCGTGTATTGCAAGGAAGAGTGCTTGGGTGAGGGTCGCACCGAAAACATACGCCACCGTCAGATAGACCATCCAGTTCAAATCTTGTGTTGCCCACGACAACCAAAATTGAGGAATTACGAGTCCTAACAAGCAAATGTATTTAGAACGCCATTCGGGTCCGGAAAGCTTGGAGACTTGAGGGTGTGCTTTCAAAATTTGCCCTCGTCGCACGGCATGCACGGCGTATTCGTTTGACCAGATGAAATCGTTACACACAGTCGACGTAACACGACTCATTTTTTGCAGTATACGCAGCATAAAAAGAAAAACATGAATCTACCTGTCGGGACAGGTCACCGCGACAGCTGACGGATCCGGCGCTCCACAGCATGGCGTGTGTGCGGCACGTATATCAGAGCAAGATGGTTGCGCGTAGACTGAGCTGGCAAGGATCAAGAGTTTCCACATGGGTGGGTGGGTGGTGTTTGTTTTTGAATACGTACGAAAAAGAAAAAAACAAAACACTCTCCACATCGGCGAGTGAGCGAAGTGAGGAGGCGTCGAACCGGGGATCACGACGCGGCGGCGAACAGGCGCTGGGGATGCATGGCGCGGACCTCGGCATCATGAGATAAGTAAACACACTAGTACACACATTGTCACGATGATTGAATTATTTTCGTGTGTATTTCTAAAACCGTGTATGGACACAATGCGTGAACGAAAACGCTCACCCGTGCGTGGGAACACACAAAAAAGCACGAAGAAAACGTCATTGAAACGGTACCGTGGGCGTCTCGTTACGACACGTGATCGAACACCGAGACTATTACAAGACCTAGACAATGGGTCCATCCAAGAGCGCGTTCGTCGATTCGTTACCACCGTAGACAGAGAGGTATTACGCGCCGCCTTTGCATCCGGTGAGTACAGACCCAAACGCCAACAAGAGTGGGGTGGGTATGATGACATTCTTTCCTTTCAGGTTCTTTTCAACATCCCAGTAAACTTTTTCACAAGCGTCGTGGAACTCCGTGGAAAGAGGCAATGGACAAACATCTCCAAACTGGTGTACGCCCCTGTGGTCCCCAAACGAAACGAATATGGGGTGACATACTCAGTGGTGCTCCTGAGGAACAGTCATTTCGTGTGGTCGAAAAATGCGTCGGAGGAAGTGCGCGACGTTCCAAGTGATGGTAATTGCGCCTTCCATTGTCTTGTGGCCATCCTCGAAGATTGTACACATGAGAAAGTTTCTGTTGATACAATTCGAATACTTTGCGGAGCCATGACAAAGTCCTTGACAAACATTGTTTGACATGAAAAGCATGATATTTTGATTTTGAAAAAACTCCAAACCATTACTTTCAAAAAAAAATGACAGCCACGGTCCAAGTCAATTTTGGTTTCTCCCAAGTGATCGCATGCATCGGTACGAACGTGAACGTCGTATGGCAAGGCTATCACAACATACAAGAAGTTCAAGGTCCGTCGTGTGGATCGGCAGATGTAGGAGGTGATATTTGGGGGTATCAATCGTATGGTTACACGAAAGAGTTTTCCGAGTTGGGCGCTTCTCCCGGAGAAACACGATACTTCAAATGTGATTTACATTGTGGGATTTCGAGTGCACGCTTTGAAATATCTTGTCCTCCGTCTGCATCGCCTTCGCCACCCCCTCCGTCTGCATCGCCTTCGCCACCCCCTCCATCGATTCCCTTGTCGGATGTGATTTGTATAGAAGAAAACGAACACGTGAAGCTCGCCTCGGGAGACTTCCTTCCTATGAAGTACGTGACAGTGGGGACAGAGTTAGAGATTGCATCTGGTGGTTCCACCACAGTTCTCAACATCATCACACAGACATCCGAAGATGCTCCTTACGTGATACCCATGGGTGCATGTGGCACGCAGTCGCCTACTGTGTTGAGCCCATCACACGCTGTGCGGTGTCATGGTTCGTGGACAACGGCTACTGAAATTGGTCAGCGTAAGTATGCATCAGGTCCCGTCACTTACATAAATTTGCAGACGAAAGACTACTGCAACGACGAGATCATCCTTGAATCAGGTCTCGTAGTCGAGACTTGGGACGGGCGCGCACGTGACGAGTGGCGTCCACATACGTACGTGAATGGAAAGCGCATTTCATGCAAAAACAAGTCAAGATGAAACCGTACCAAAACGCCACCACAATTGACAATTATTTTTTATCTACATAATATCAACTTTTGATGTGGACGAGTATACTTTGGGTGGTTTCTTTTGTGCCTTACTGGAAGGATCCCAGAATCCACAACTTGGGAAACCAAGGTCTGGGTGGCGCTATACATGCGCTGTTTGCACCCGTCGCCACAAAAATCATAGACAATACCGCGTACAAGGGTCGCAACGTGCGTGAAGAATTGTTGGACAAGTACGTACATTGGGACGCTTCTGTGGTCGACCTTTGTTGTGGCGTGGGTTTCTCTACTCGTGCGTTGGGTGTAGACGCGAGTCCACAGATGATACGCATGGCTCGCGTGCGATCGCATAACAACGAGAGTCTGACATTCGAAGTGGGCAATGCTGAGACGTTTGGTGAAACGAAACGTTACGACGTCGCAACGCTCATGTTCGCCCTACACGAGATGCCGCGCAAGGGTCGCAGGGCGGTGATCTCGAATGCACAGCGCATATCGCAAAAAGTGGTTGTGGTCGACATCGCACCACACTATCGACCATCGAGTGTCATGCTTTCTGGGGAACCTTTCGTCACCGAGTACCTACAGAATGTGTGTGACGAAATTGGTGCTCCCGCGGAAATCACAGCCGGTACAGTGGCTGTATGGATACTGGATTCACACGACATGATGTAAACGCTTTCTCTTGTCTTAGAGCTCCTTTTTGCGATTCATGGGAACAGCGACAAGTGCACGGTGTTTCGTGAGAGGAGATCGTTCTTCGCCTTTAATCGACGTTGACGGCGGGCGTGGCAAGAAGACATGGGGGCCAATGGAGGTCTTCATCATTTCGCGGATGAGCCATTGTCTGTGACTAATTCCCATGACTTGAGTTGTGTGTGTGTTTGGTAGGTTTGTGTCTTGCTCCGTGATGGGTTTGGTACAGGGATAGGAGAGGGAAAAGGGAGAGGTCTTCCGTACCAAACGACATGATGTCCACAGTGGTTTTCGTTTGCGGTCTGTTGTTCGGAAACTTTAAGGCGTCGCTGCCTCCTTTGGGAGTGCGCACGAAGATTGTTACTCCAGGAAAGATGGAAGGGACGATTCATCCGACGGCTCAACCATCGTTTTACACATGCTTGGATGATAACATCAGGATGCACTATTTCATACATCACGAACATGTCCTCTTTCGCTGTATATGGGCTGTGGAGATGTCGTTACCGGAAAAAGTGTACGTTATTCGTGGGCTCAGGGAATGGTTGCACAATGCGTCGAGCTCAAACATCACTCTCAGCATGTCGTTGAAGAATGACGAAGACTCGCTTGCCTATCACATGTCATGTTTAGATTGACAAATTTCGCGAATCGCAACCTCTGAGGCCAAGGATGTCGTCACGCATTATCAGGTTTGAGAGTGACGATGTTTGGCAAAGGGATGGGAACGGGTATGGGTTGTGGAGAAGGTGGGAACAAGTCGGGCAAAGGCGGAAAAGGTGGAAAAGTGATGTTCGGAAGTCGTCGAGGACGCTCTCCGCCCCCGTCGATTCTGCAACAGTAGTTTGCAAAGAAGCCTTCGCAGCAACGATATGGGAGATCACAATCGAAATATTCTTCACAGAAGTTTGAAAACGCCTTTTTGTTGATGTGTGGCAACTTTTGTGATAGACAGAGTGTCGTCAGGGTCAACGTGACCTTCATGGTTGTTTTTTTCTCACCACAAAATATTGTGGCGAGCGTGTGTGAAAACTGATTTTCTTGTGAGAACCAATGTACAAGAGGCTTCAGTCGTTACTAATTTTTTTTAGTCGTCAATACGGTTCAAACAGAGTACACGTCCACGCTACAAAATGCCCATGAAATCGTTCACGAAACGCAACGGCGAGGTTGTGACCTTCAAGGTAAAGCGTTCTCGACCTTCTGCGAAAACTGCCAAAGAGCTCAACAAACGTCTGAGCAAGATGAAGAGTCCTAAGATGCGCGCCATGGCGCGCATGAAGTGGCGTGAGGCACGGAATAAGTGAAAATACCATGTGTTTGCATCTTTGCGTTTCACGAGAAACGTATGTTTGTAGGCTGGGTCGCGTGATTTGTTCGCGTGGATATATACTTTTTGCAGCGTCCAATGTTTCAAGAGCCTTTCATGTCCTCTGGAGGCGTCGTGTGGACGGAGTTGGAAGAAATTCGCCAGTCGTTGTGGTATCCACTTTTGTCGTGGTACGGGGTGTACAAATGGTGGTACGACCATCCGTTGTCATTCATGAACCTCTCGTGTGCGTGCAAAGACTTTCGTCACATGTCCTGCGATGTGTGGCTGAAAGGCGTGCATCAGCCGTATCTCGCGCACATACCACAGCGTCTGGGCGTCCTGCGCACAGAAGTGCGCATGCGTCGCTTTTTGGCGCGTTTGCAGCAAGACCTGGCCCTCATTTTAGGGTTGTACGACGTCGGCATCGTGGGCGAGTACGCCGCATGGAGTCTGGAGCGTGTCGTCGAGACGAATCAAGGCCGGGACTCGTATCCGCACACGACTCGTTCGAGTACGATTTGGGACGGTCGTACGCGCCTCTCGGCTTGGTTTCCGGAACGTTTCGACGTGGTCGTAGAGTGTGGCGACCGCGAGATGGAGGCTGTTACGTGCGTGGTCGATGCCTACAATGCCACGTTCAGCATGGCGGCATCTCGTATCGTGCAGGTCGAGGACGACATCGACGTGCACGATCATCCAGTGATGCCGCTTTTGCTTCGTCAATTCAATCACGACGATGACACCATACGGCGTTGTACAAGTGAGCGAGTGCATGCAACTCCTGACGATCGAGGAGCGAATCGAGACGACGGCGGTGGGACAAAGAGTCACGTCAAGAAGACGACCTACATGATCGACGGCATCGTACCGATACGCCTCTCTCTTTTCTCGGGTACGAGGGTCGACTCTAGGTTTGTGGACTACGCCACGCGGTGGCTGGACTTTGAGCACTTGCGCATTTCGATGACGGTGGATGCATCGCAAGGTCAGTGGAGATTTCGCGTCGCCTCTGAGACGGCCGCGTTGAGTCTGTTGCAACGGCGTTTGACGCTCACTCCCAAAGGTGTGACCACCGTCCAAGGCGTGCACGAACTCGATTGTTACATGGCGCGTGGCTTCCGCTTCGACATGGACGATCAGTACTGGCCCGACGAGGAGGAAGCGCTCCTTGCACTTTACGATGCGATCAATCAATGAAAGGTGTCCTGAAGGGCCTCCGCGGACACAAAGTCTACGGAAGGTGCGACGTTGTTTTTTTGAAGCACGTGAGACGCGATGAAGGCCTCGGTCGTGAGTCTGAGCGCATGCACGAAATCGTGCGTCGCGGCGTCGCGAGGATAGGCGAGTACTTCTTCGTTCTCTGTGCTCGCGCCTTTCTTCCTTCGGGTTCCATCGTGTTCACCGACGACTCGCACGGCCCAGCGTTGCTTTGTGAGCGGGGTGTGTTTCATCAAAACGACCTTGGAACCGGTTTTGCGCCCCGCGATACTCGAGTAAGGCGACACGGGAAGTTTTACTGCTTTGAGTTTCGACACCTCCAACGTCTGTGCATCGTCGGGAAAAGTTTCGAGACTCTTGAGTGCATCGAGAACGGGACGCACGATGCGAGCCACGTGCTCTGTGGCTTCGACGTTCGTGCGACTGTTGTGCACGAGGTTGTCCAACGCACGCAAAATGCTCTCGCGTGTCAGAGTTTCGGCGGTGTCGTGCAAACACGCCAGTACCGCGAAGACTCCACACCGTGCCCAATCCTTTTTAGAAACGATGGCAGAAATGTTGCGGAGCATCCACCCTTGTAGCGTGAGTGTTCGAATGCGGTCGGGCAAAGGAAAAAGCTGCACGGACGTGTTTTCATGTATGTAATCCTCAGGGTTTGCATTCTTCATTTGTACCTGGACACTCACCACAATCACTTCTACGTTTATTTCAACATGCTTTCCATCGGGACGGGTACAACGAAACCCGACTGGCCAATGCAACTCGAGATAGATCTTGTCTTCTCTAACGTCTGTGAATCTGTACGTCTGTTGTACGAGACGTTCGTGTCGAGGTCCGTCTATGACGGCCCACTCGTCTTTCAAGTACTCGTTTTTCGTACGCAAGCTGTCTCTCCCCGCTTCGGCGTGCACAGGGTAGGACGGGTTGCGTTTCCCGGCGCCTACTACGACACGATCCAGAGACCAACCTTTTGGCAAAAGCTTTTGTGGGCGTTGCTCAAAGACACGTTCTTGGAATGAGGTCAACGATGGAAGGTACTCATCCATTTCATCGAATATTTTTCGAAACGATATGTGCATGTTCTTCATGTTCACTTTGGTTGATGCACAGCACGCTTCAAAACGGAAAGGTCGAAACTGAAACTTCATGCGTTCGTCTCCGCTTGAAACGTGGGTGCTTTCAAGGACGTCTATCTCCGAGAGTCTGGTGACGAGCGAATGTCGCACATGCGAGAACAGACCATCGCACGCGGTAAGCATGTTCGCATCTGCAAGCTCGAGCGTGGTGTTCACCACCTTGGATTTTGGGACGTGTGAAGACAACCATGCTTCTAACCAATGTCCCAGTCTGGCGTGTGTGGACGTCACTGTGCGATAATCCAGCGCATCATTGAACGCCACGCTCGCAACTTCGGTGAGACGATTGTAAAGTTCGTCACCATGCAAATCGGTGACGCGTTTGTTGTGTGCTGTGATTGCCACAGATGCCATGCTTGTCACCCTTGTATTTGAAAAAATGAAAAAAAAAATGTACTGCTACTCTTGAAAACAAAATGCGTGATTATTACAGAGGTAAAGAAGTTCCTACTACTCCTGCATCAGACACAAGATCAAGGGTGGCACCATCAAGATCCGAGGGTAATGACAACAGTTTTATGCAAAGATTGTTTGACAGTGTTTCTAAAGCTTTGACGCCTTTAAGCGTTCGAGGAGAAACAAAGAAAGACGTCAAAATGAATGATGTTTTTTCAGCCCTAAAACAAGAAGTAAACAAACATACAGAACCTAAATTGAAAGAGTTCACGAGGCAGAGTAGTGGTTACTCTACGTACACGCATTCGTCTCATAATGAGCTAGTCATTGATCCCTCGAATTGGAAGAGTATTGGTTTCGAGACCTACAGACGAAACAGTACCACATACTATGTGCGTTGGGTGATTCGTAAAATTTCCGAAACAACTCAAGGTGTCGGTGTCGCGACCGAATTAGACTTTCTAAAAATTATGGATAAACTACTAGACCCAGAAAACAACAAAATTGTAAGCCTTACTCTGCGCGATCATGAAAAAAATCATGATGTGCAGTACAGTAGAGATGTTACAGACAATAAATTGAACAACACCATGTATTACACAGTTCAAAACGTAGATGCACGTGGCACGTACGTATCTGAACATAATGAAAATGATTTATATACCAAAATTTGTGGAATACTTGAGAAAGAAGGTCAAAACAAACACAAGATTCTGCGAATGCTCTTACTACACAATAAAATAAATGCACCACCTATATTTTACGAAGTAACGACACATATGGCTCTACAGGGTTCAGACGGCGGCAAATGAATCGAAAATGTCTGGTGTTTCAAAAAGTCGAGTACACGTGTTCGTCTGCGTGTTCGAGATGAGTAGCATGCACGACACGAAGAGGTGCGACGGTGGTATCGTGTGTCGCGGTCGCGAATTTCACCATGGCATCGAGATGCGACGCGAGTTCGCGCAGATAGGCATTTTTTTTTGACTTCGAAGACGTAGTGTTGGAAAGGAGAGAGTCACGTTCGGTGCGGTGAAAGAAATCGACGAGAGCTACGCCGGACGTGAAGGATGTTCGTAGCGAATCCGTGTCGCGAAGACGCACGGCCAGAGTTTGCAACGCCTTTACGCGCTGTGTATGAGAGACGTCGGAGGAGGAGTCACACATGACGCTCGCGATCAAGAAAGTAACGTAGCGCAGCATGCGTTTGGCACGTTTCGGGACTTCCCATGGCGGCAATTCGTGATTGTGTAGCATTGTGCCGTGGTCGAAGAAGAAGGCTTCCAGGGTGTACGAGCGGAGTTGCACCAAGTTCGTGTCCACGCCGAGAACGGGGTAATCGCGGTGGATCTTGGCACCGACGCTTTTAATTCGTTGTTTTACTTGGACGTGGAGCTCATCTGCTTTTGTCGGGTGACCGTAGGACAGATCGACCATTTCTCCGGCGAGGCGGTCGCACCGGTGGTCGCCGCTCTTTGTGCGATAGTACACGGTGAAGGCATGTTTGATGCGTGCCAGATGAAAGAGGGTGAGCAACTGTTGTGGACGTTGGCGCTCCACGCCTTCGCCAATGTACCAATTCATGTTGGCATAGAGGTGATCTCCCGTGCGTGTGGGGATCCCTTGGATTCCGTATTGGGACAGCACGAGCGACGCACGCGACACGCAGGTCGGGTCTTCCACCCTCTCTGCTTCTTCTTTTTGCGTCTCGTTTTCTTCTTTGGAGTTGTTCGTCGTCTTCGGGCACCGGAAAATGAGAAGGTTGCGGCGCGGTGGTGGAACGGGTTTGCCCTGTCGCGTGCGGTACCCTCGTGGTGGTTTGTCCACACGTGCCGAAAGGTAGACGGCATCGATCGTGGCACCGTGCATCGAATGTTCTTTGGGAAGCGTTTTCACCTCCTCCTGGAGCATGGCTCGAAGCTCCTCACGTCCGGCGTCACGGTCCCAATCGAGATTTAAAAGTTTCGCGGGGGCGCGTCCTTCAATCTCCCTGGACAGTTGCACTTGATACCACAGAAGGCAAAGGTAGCACATGAGCATGGCCTTGTGGGTGTCGTGTTCCACGTCTTTCTCTTCTTGTTCTCTCTTACCCTTTTTGGACGACGAGGAAGCGGGGGCATGCTGCGGCACGATTTCGAAGTCGAAGTCGCTGACGCTGAGCGCCTTGTTGTCTGTGAGGTACTCGAGCGCTCGACGTCGTGCCTCGACGGGGAGCGTGAACACGTACTCCAGCAACACGAGCCGTATTTGTACTCCTCCTTTAAACACGATGCGAAAAGGTGTTTCACTCCCTCGTCCGGCAAAGTGCGCCAGACGTTCATAGAGCCTGACGATGTTGAGCACGGCATTGCACCGGGAAAATGCATCGGGGAAATACTTGCGAGTCACAAACTTTGTGCACACGTCGTCGAGTGGCTTGAGTTCTTCGCGTGTGACCCACACGTCGTCTCCTGATTTGGGTTCGATGGCATTGGCTCCCTGTGGCACCCAGTCGACGCCTATGCGCTTCCCGGCGTCGCGCGACGACCTCACACTTCGCACGACGTGCTTCAAATATTCGTCGTCAATGGTCATGACTTCGCGTAGAAGGGGTGGTCGCACTTCGTTTGCCCGTTCCAATGCAAAGGTGACGAATTTGTCGGACGATGCAACGTCTTTCACGACCTTGAGCTCTGCCTCCTTGTTCCGTTTGCGAAAAGCCTGTACGAGCGTGTTCCACGACGCAGCCATGATGTGCTGTTTTCCTTGTGTTTTGCCATGTGAAAAAGATTTTTGAAAGCGTCACAACCAACTAGGGAAAAAAAGAGAGGAACATGCTTTTGTGGCTGATGATCGTAGGTTTGCTCCATGATGCGTCGGACGTCTTGTACGACGCCTTCCCAGAAGACGAAGCCAAACGAGTGTGCATCGTGGACGATCATCCACTCACGGTGCGTGCGTTTGTCCGGGGCGAGCCCCGCTTTCGCGTGCGCCCGTGGAGAACGTCCATGTGGCGTGACGTGGAGACTTTGGATGAGCTCCGTGACGAAGGTCAGTGTCTTTCCGAGGTGTACAGGTGAGACGTGCATTGGCATTTCGAAAACTTTTTGAAGTGCACAATATCAAACAGAGTTTGCTGTCGAAACGGTAACTTCTACGTACATGTCATCGTTTCACGAATACATTTGCAAATGTTTGTTGGTCGCACCGACTACAGAGGAGGTTTTAGGACGTCTTGCACAACTCACTGAGTGTACTGCGACGCAATGTTTTCTGCCAGGGGAGCACGATGCACATCTCATGGGAAATCCTGACGCACCCCACGCAAATGCTTCTGCGTTCTCTGTCGAAGCGCTGCTCCTTGCGTGGTGGGTCATGCTCGCGTCGATGTATCTTGCGTGGAACGCCGCGTTGCCCGGACGTCTCGTGTTGGAACACGCCAAAGAGCTGAGAAGATGTTGAACGTGGCAAAGTGTATTTTCAAGAACAGCAATGTTTCCAGTGACGAGGATCGAAACAATTCACAACATCGACGGTGAGGTATGGCGCATTCGGCACACACCAGGCGGCGCTGTTCTCCCCGAGCACATCGCGCAAACTTGCAAGGCCACTCGTCGCTTCACAACGTTGAGAGCGACGAGACATGGCCAATGGCCATTCGCGACTCCCTCGTCGTACGAGGGCCATGGGATAAGACTCGACGCAATCCAACGATGGCGCACGTACGACGACGTCGCTCTCCCTGAATCCATAGCGATATTCTTCCGTTTCGCTTGAAGATTGCAGCGTCACACGCACACAGAGCCATGGTGAATACTCCGAGCATGCACTCGTATGTTCGGATACGTACACCGAGTCGACGATCGGATGTCCGTCAAGTTTCGCGAGTGCAACGTGCAGTGTCTTCGACACGGTCACGTCTCCATCGCGTGGTGCGACCCAAGCCGCGACGAACATGCTCTGCTCGCGCCAATCGGAGAATATGTTTGGACTCCAAACGTTTGCATTCGAGGCAAACGCAATGGCATCGAGCATGTGACGTGTACCGCATGCGGTCAGACGCGTGGCCAAGCACTGTGTCTCATCTTCCAGGTAGACTTGCAGAGGCACGAGGCAACGTCCGGTGTTGCCGTTTCCTGTAGTATTCGTCAAGCAAACGCACGGCGATTCATAGCCCAGAGCTGTGCGCAGTGCACGTACCATGATTCGTCGTTCACTGTGTTCGTCGACTTCGTCGTCTGCCTCTTTGTTTGGAATGTGGCAACTGAGCGCGATCGCCAACACCGTGACGGCCACCCCTGGAACACGACAAAGGCGGTGGCTCTTGAGTTGGGCAACGTGAAAGATCTCGTGCAAAGCACGCACATGCCTGCGACGCAGGCCATCGGCTTCGAGGGCAAGGCGGCGTGCGAGCAGCAGTGCGCGTTCCGTTTCTGATTCGGCCTTGCATCCAACGCGTCCGGACCAAATCTGTACGTCGACTTTGACGCCTTCCAACACTCCAGTGAGTACTGCCACGTGATCGCGCGAAACTTTGTCGAAGCACGCTTTCAAGTTCAAGAGTTTCGCAACGCGTGCGTACGCGTCATCGAGAGACTCGTTTGGATCTGACAACGTGAGGACGACGTCGGCGTCTCCCATGTCGGAAAAGACACCCGAGCCTATGAGTTCAGCGTGCATGTCAACACGTTTTCCTATGCAAGCAGCGAAATCATGATGACTGCCATACCTGGGCGAAGCGCGGGGTGCATCGTCCGTCGTCTCAAAAACATCTCCCCCCTTGTGCCAAGATGTCGCTTGCTTCTTCTTCTTCTTCTTCTTCTTCTTATTCGTCGTATTTTTCATATCTGCGTCATCAACTTGTTTGTCGTGCGCGCCGTCTTCCGTGTCCTCCTCGTGAAGCGTGGTTTTGAACGACATTTCCGAAACAATACACATGCGTTTCAGCTCTTCGCGTACTTCATGGATGGGGTCTTTGTCGCACACCGGCGGCATGTCATCATCGAGGATCATCGCCTTTTGCGTGTCCGTCTGCGACCACTTTCCGATTTTGTTGTGAAGCAAAAATGAAAGCGAATGACGCAGTGGGGTGAATCGCCGATACAAACGCCGAAACGCGCCCGCGTCCAGCTCGTCGATCACCTTGTACACGAATTTGGAAAGCAACATCCACGCCCGCCATGCGTTTTGATCGGAGCACTGGGTCAAGACGGTAGTGAGCATGTCGCCGACTTGTACCCAGGACGTGTAGCGCGTCGCGAGAAACACGCGACCCATGGCCATCATGTCTGATATGACAAAATACGGACCGGGGTCGTCGGTGATGGCCAGTGTCGCCTCCAGTATGAGATCATCGGACAAACCCAATTTTGATTGAGCTCTCCATACACAAATGCGTCGTATGTCCATAGGGACTTTGCTATCTTTGATAACGATCAAAGTTTCGTCGATGCACGATGTTTGGATGGCATTGATCAAACGTATACAGCAAGGTTTGAGGATGCCTTTTTCGATGGCGATGCGAGGCTTCACGCTCGGTGGCAACGAGATGCTCGCGATTGCGGGTACAATACGATTCTTGAGTGATACGATGACTCCACAAGGAAAACGGTGCCAATATTCGACAGACTCGTCTGCGTCGGGTGAAGCGCGCGAAAGCGGCAAAGGACACTCGCGCAAGGCCGTCTGTGCGTCGGGAATCACTCGCCCACGGATGCGCACATTCGTAACGTCACACACGACCTCGGAAGTCTCTGCATCGAAACAAAGATTCGCTATCCAAGATGCACGTGGAACGAAACGCCGTGGTTCGAAATGCGCGAGTGCATCTACATGGCTCGCAATGTTGGAGTCTTCCTCCAACAAGTGGGTGCGCAGTGAGCGCGTGTCAATTGCGACGTGAGGTATGTTGCGTTGAAGAAAGGTTCTCACCTCTTCCAATACCATGGCACTGGAGGACATGACGTCGGGGAGCAGTAGGTTGACGTTCACTTGCCCGTGCTTCTGTGTGAAAACTGCTACACCGCTTTCTCCACTGAAGAGACAAAGACGACACGAAAGCAAACCTAGGCGCTGCGTTTGGGTACAGCAAACCTTATGATCACATATGAACGTCGTGAACAGGACCCAGAGCAACTGTTTTCCGATGGAGTCGGGGAAATCACGCACCCACTGCATTACGAACGAGAGACCGTGTACGAACGTGAGGCTCGGGCACTCATCCTCGTCTTCCGTGTCGACGGGGCGTTTGAGTTGCCGCATGAGCACGTGCCTTGCCCTCGACGCCATGATTGGTACAACACAGAGGAGATACAATAGTTTGGTATCGAATGTGTTTGGTACGCACACAAACAGTGTTTGGTACGCGACTATATCGCACTGGTCAAATAGTGTAGCACGAGACGCCACGACGCCGCATTCGTCGTGCTCCACCCCACATTTCGCAAACCGCAGTTTCGGAGCCCACTCGGAGGTACGGGTCCATTGTCCCCGAGTACCAAACCAAACGTACCAAACACAGGTAAAAACGTCGCACCAAACCATGCAAGACTCGATACCCAACGCGATTCTCTACTTTTTCCGCAAACACTTCTCAGGGGACGTATACTTCAACTTCTATGAGTATGTCGAGACAAGCCATTTTTGTTCTTTGGACAACGCCACGCGCGATAGTCTTTGGAACATCTTGTATTCTATGGAAAACATGACCGCGATCCAGATTTATCAATGCATCATCACACAGGAAGAGAGAGTGAACAATGTTCGTCTTTCGATGCTTGTGATGGACATCATCCATCAAGCGAACGAATGGTCTCCATGATACAGAAAGAGGAGGTGCCTTTTTTTTTCGTCACTGGACCTTGTCAAATGAGAGGTCCAGTGATCTGATTCTCTCAAATGTGGCGGTACTCTCTGCGTTTCGTCATGGTCGTCGCCATACTTCCCGCCGCGTGCTTGATCGTCATAGCGTCGTACAGCGTGAGCTACCTGTGGTTGGCTCTCGGTTTTGCGACGATGTACTTTGCGTTCATACCGGTGCGCGCCCGTTCAGGGTCGTGGATGTTGTGCGGAAGCCACTCTTTGAATCAAGTATGGCAAGAGAAAAAGCATTTTGGAAGCCAGAATGGCGATCCTGACTTTCCACAGACGTTGCGGCGCGATGTGATAGTCGTCGGTTCGGGATGGTCCTTTTTGCTTCGAAAGAGTTCCGTGCCCGCGGGGTTCGTGGTTCCCTCTCGACATTGGAAGGGTCTGGAACGCGAGGATGGCGAGGCACGCACCTTTTGGAAATCTGGGACTTCGATATCCGAAGCACAAGCCTACTTGCGCAAAACTCAGGGTCGTACGCTTGTGAGCCCTCCGTCTTTCGGTGACACGACTTTGGGCGCATGGGTATTCGGAGGTTCACACGGTAGCGGAGGATCACTGTACAGTTCCGGGGTCGGGTCCGTGCGCGTGTACGACGTCGTAGAACAAAGCCACTTTTTGCTTCCACCCCCTCACACAACTCTCTTTGATCCCATGGACTCGGAGTTCAAGCGGCGTTACGTGGTGACGGCCGTAGAACTCGTCTCTGTCACAGATCGTTTCGTCGACCGTGTCGCCTTCGACGTGGACGACGAAGATGCAGCGGCACGATACTTGCACACCCCCACCTACATTCGTATGATATTCGTCAACAAACGTGCGGCAGTCGCGTTCACTTGGAGTCCCACGACGTCGGAGTCGTCTTCAACGAGCACCACGTCGTCAGGGCTGCTGGGGCGTTTGCTGCCTCCGTGGTTGTGGACGATACTGCCTCCCGTTGGACCACGATTTCCACGACGTCTGTGGACTCAGCGCTGCTCTCTCTCGCATGCCAACATGTTCGCCCCTTCCGTGCCTTTGCTTCCGAGTGTAGCATCACTGCTGTACACCAATTTCGAGCTTTTCGTAGAGACGGATGTGACTCCCCACTTGCTGCTTCGCTTGATCGAAACTCTTCAACATCTTCTTCTTACGAGAGTGTCCGGACGTTGCGAGATTCGTGGCGAGAACACGTCCGTCATATACTTGGACTTTGCACTCTTTCTCTTGAGATGCGACCCACAAGTGGTCGTCGATGCCGTGCGTGGAGTCGTTGGACCACGAGCACGTATGACTTGCCACAAGGGCAAGTTCCAAGTCAAAACTGGATGAAGCGTGAACAAATTAAAGGCGTGAACACGCATGTGAGAAAAGCTTTCTGTTTTTTTTGGCTTGACATGAGCAAGGATGATCGTGACTTTTTTGAACAGCCTCGTTGTTCCACTCGTGCTGCTCGGACTGACCACATACGTTTCAACGATAGGTTACGCGCTGTTGGCGTACGTCATCATTTTTACAGTCTCTGACAGGGCACGACGTTTGGGGCGCGCTGGTTTTCTTCCTTGGAGAAGCGAGTCCTCTCGTCCCGTCGTTTTGGGTGGCGGATGGTCGTGGGTGCTTCAAAGACGTCTTCTTCCACCGAACACACTGGTGTGTGCCTCGGGAAAAAAGGCGGGGACTTCCAATTGGTGGCATTCGGGTACGACTATACGAGAATTGCAGCGTCACTTTGGTCGGGAGGGCAAAACTCTCGCGGGACATCCTTCGATTCTTTCGGCCACGTTGGGCGGGTGGATTGCCTCGCATTCTCACGGGACCGGCGGATCGCTTTGGACACCGACGACGGGACGAGTCGTCGTAGACGACCCTGTGTCCGGTCGCACGACGCTGCCATCCAAAAAATACGTCACCGAACAAATGATCATACGTGAGGTCGAAATGTTCTCCGTGGAGAATGTGGTGTGTGAGCGCAGGCTTGAATACATCGACAACACGACGGACGTCGAACGCACACTCTTTCAGACGCCTACACATCTGCGTGCAATATTCGTCGACAAGTACAGCTGCATTTGTATCACATGGGTCCCATGCTCGGATCAATCTCCACCCGCACGATGTAGTTTCGAGTTTCCTCCGTTGTGGTTGATGACGCTGCTTCCCGCGGCTCTGAAGCGCAACATGAACGTCGATGCACGACGAAGGCGCATGACGCTGCGAGATGCCAATGCGTTTGGCCCGGACCCGCCCTTTCTGCTCGTGACGGGGATGATTTTCACGCACACAAACTTCGAAGTGTTCGTCACCGAGACGAGCACTCCTCGCTTGATATGTACGATTTGTAACAGGTTCAAAGATCTGTTCGCTTCCGGAAAGATTCGTGGTCGTCTGGAGGTGCGTTTTGGAAAGAGGGTTCAATTTTTGGACTTCGACTTGCTGGGATGTGCGACATCTTACAAAGAGGTATTCGATACCATACGAGACATTTACGGCGCAGATGTGATGATGGAGTTGCACAAAGGGAAGGCTCAGGTGAACACCTCTTCTTCGTGAGAATGATTTACACAATCAAAAAAAAGTCGATAACAACGTTTAAACGACAACCGGAGTAGAACCCGGTTGATTGCAGCACTGAGCCGTATAGGC
>VMHT01149796.1_pt1 | contig 27543 bp, 12 predicted proteins | sample 4693611 | NCBI WGS metagenome assembly VMHT01 (sample SAMN12280063, study PRJNA550983) | marine metagenome | isolation source: seawater sampled from same location over 5 years 0.02-0.2 micron viral filtrate | place: USA: collected off the coast of southern California halfway between the port... ... | reverse complement strand
GACTATGAATATTAAAGGTTCGCAACAAGTCAAGATTGGTGGTAATCATGAGACAGAAGTCGTCCGTAGCCGATCAACGAATATCGGTGTGGATGATAACCTAAGTGTTATGAATAATTCTACCACTAATATTATTAATGACAAACTCTTAACAGTTGGTAATGACTTTACGACATCAGTTACAAATAATATGGCGACAACTGTTTTGAATAATAAGAGTATTATGAATGCTGGTACATTTAGTCATACCTCTCTATCCGATTATACATTAAGTGTTAATGCTAATCAGACAATTGGAGTTGTTGGTACACTTGGTGAAACAGTTGATGGAGTAGTTACTGAGACTTACGGCGATGCTCTTAATTCAAATGTTACTGGTGCTGTGACTGAAACATATAGCAGTACTCAAAATACAACAGCAAGTGGTAATGTTACGATCGTTGCTCCAACAATTGATCTTAACCCATAGGATAACATATGCCAGGAATAGTAAGACAAGGTGATTCACATGCAGGACATGCAAGTCCTACGCCAAGTCCATTTCATAAGACTTCTTATGTTGGTGGATCGCCTAATGTCAATGTTAACAGTAAAGCAGTAATACGGAAAGATGACTCTACTGCATGTGGAGATCCTGCTGTTGGTAAAAGTGGAAATGTTAAAGTAAATGGTAAAGGTGTTCATCGATTAGGTGATGCTACTGGTGGTCATGGTAGTTGGGTTCCAAATAGCGCAGCTACTTCTTCCACTAATGTATTTGCTAATGGCGGTGGTGGAAGTCAAGGAACTCCTGCTACTCCAGAAGATGCTATTGCGAGTAAAGGTAGTTGTACATATTTTGATTGGAATAACAATACATGTTTAGACCAATCAACTGATCCAAATGGAGATTATTATGTTAGTCCATAAGAGGAGATATAAATGAGTTTATGCGGTAATAATAAAGCTTTAGATGATCTAAAAGCTAAGCAAGGAGAATTAGATGATCTCTTAGCTGGTGGTAAAGATCAGCTATCTGCTATGGAATCTAAATTGAATGATATGAAAGCTGATTTAGAATCATTCAAACCTGAGCTACCAGAAATTGAAAGCCTACAAGATAAATTAAGTAAAGCCACAGGTCTTACTAATCCATTAGATAAAGCGAAGTCTATTGCTGAAATAAAAGAAAAGTTTGGAGCCGCACTTCCCGATTTAGATAGTATAATGGGAAGCCTAGGATTAAATGCTGATTTTCTTAATATGACTCCAGCACAATTATTAGAACAGGCTCAGGCTGATGTAGATGTTTGTGCTTTGGTTCCAAATGTTGAAGCTTCTCCAGACGGTACAGTTAAGGAACAACCTACTGAACCTAAAGTTCCAGAAGAACCACCGGCTGCTCCAGAACCCACCCCCGTTATAGAAAAAGATTTAGAAGAATTAAATCGAAAGCTACTACGTGTTTCTTTTAATAATAATTTAAAATATATCGCTTCACGCGCTAATAAAATATTTAAAGGTTTTGGATCAAAAAAGAAGAATCAAAAGTTTTATGATTCTACATGGGAAGAGCAATGGGTTGAATTAATTGAAGCGGCTGGTGGAGATTATAATACTTATAGATTAAAAAGTAGAACATTAGAAGAACTAAGAGAAGCTCAAAAGAAATTAAGCTCTAAATATCCAGATGCTCAATGGGATTTTAAGAAGGAAGGTCAAATATTAAAAGAAACTTATGGTCTTGTTAAAGATGCGAATCCACATTTATATGCTGATGCTCAAGATTTTAGTGTAGCAGCTGCAGAATTTTTTGCAAGAAGAAAGGCTAAATTAGCCGATAAAGAAGCAACCTAAGAGGTATAAATAGTTATATGTCTACTATTAATCTATCAGATAAGTCATCTCAAGTTCGCGAAGCAAGTGGAATTATTGGTGATCTTAAAAAAGTTTCATCTACTTCTAGGTTAAAACCTTGGACTGATCTTGATCTTAATTTGACACTTCATCCAATACGTAAAGATATTGTTCCACTAAAAGATGATAGAGCTATTAAATATGCAGTTCGTAATTTACTTTTGACTAACTTTTATGAAAGACCGTTTGGGCTTGGAATTGGAGCTAATCTAAGAGCTCTTCTTTTTGAACCAGCAGATGAAATTACAAAACAAGCTATGAAAGAAAACATAGCAAGAACTATACAAGACAACGAACAAAGAGTTGAACTTTTATTTATTAGCATTAATGATAATCCCGATAATAATTCATATAATATTCTAGTAAAATTTAGAATTAAAGAATACGATAATCAAGAAACAGTAGAAATCGTATTAAAACGTTTAAGGTAAGAAACTATGGCAACTAATTTAAATGTAACCGAACTCGATTTTGATCAAATCAAAAAGAATCTTAAGAACTATTTAAAGACTCAATCAGCTTTTAATAGTTATGATTTTGAAGGATCAGGTTTATCTTCTCTCTTAGATGTGTTAGCTTATAATACACATTATAATGCTATGACTGCTCATTTTGCTTTGAATGAAGCATTCTTAGATTCTGCTCAGATTCGTGGTAATATTGTTACTCGAGCTAAGCTATTAGGTTACATACCCCGTTCAGTTTTAGCGCCAAGAGCGACTATTACAATTACAGTTGATGTCTCAGGAGAATCAGGTATCATTCCATCTGCATTAACTTTGCCTCGAGGCGCTAAGCTGACTACTAATGTTGATGGAAGAAACTATCGATATGTAGTCCTTAACGAGCAATCAGCTGTTATTTCAGGAAATGGTAATACATTTACTTTTGATAATGTTACTATTGTTGAGGGTACTCGTAAAAAGCTTTTATATAGAGTTGATAATGATATTAAAAACCAAAAGTATCAAATATCTGATGACGATGCTGATACTTCAACTCTTAGAGTTCTTATTCAAGCAAATGAAGAATCAACTTCTTACGACAACTATACTCAATTTGATTCTTTACTTAACGTAGATTCTTCAAGCCGAGTATATTACTTACAAGAAAATTCAAATGAATATTTTGAAGTATATTTTGGTGATGGCGTAACAGGTAAAAAACCTCTTAACAATAACATTGTAACTCTTGACTATATCTTTACTAATGGCGGAGATTCAAATGGCGCTAATGTATTTAGTATGGTAGATAATATTAGTGGTTATTCAAATGTGTCTATTAATACTTTAAGCAAAGCACAGGGTGGCACTGAAAAAGAAACAAATGAGTCTATACGATTCAATGCTCCACTCACGTTTACATCGCAGAATAGGGCTGTGACTTCTGACGATTATAGAGCAATTATTAAGAAAGAGTTTACAAATATTAATTCTATTTCCACATGGGGTGGCGAAGATAATGATCCACCAGATTATGGTGCTGTTTATATTTCTATTAAACCATTAGTTAATGAAATATTGACTCAAAACGAAAAAACAGAAATTATGAATACAATTCTTAAAGGTAAGAGCGTTGTATCTATTACGCCGGTTATTGTAGATCCTAATTTTACGTATCTAGAATTAGATGTTTCATTTAAGTATAATCCTAATTTAACAGATCGATCTGGAGTAGAACTTCAGTCTGTTGTTAGAGACGCTATTTCAGATTATAATTTTAACGAGTTAAATAAGTTTGATGGCGTGTTTAGACATTCTCAGATTCTTAAGTCAATTGATAACGCTGATCCAGCTATTCAAAATAGTAGCGTTCGTCCTTATATGTTTATGAATATTACTCCAAATAAATCAGCAGCAAATTTAGATAATAACTTTGATTTAAAATTTACAGCACCATTTTTTAATTCTGGCTCTTCTAACAATTATATTATTTCTTCTACAGCTTGGAAGTTTAATGGGGATGAAGTATATTTTGGTGATATTCCAATTTCAGGATCGACTGATAGACAAGTTATAGTTTATAAAATTGTTAATTCTACTAATGTTACTGTTATAAATGATGCTGGTTTAATTAATATTGCTAATGGAACTATTGCATTAAACAACTTTATACCAGATAATGATTCTCCTGATACAATTAGAATTACAGTAGTTCCAAACTCTTTAGACCTTGCTCCTAAGAGAGATCAATTAATTGCTATTGATCCATTAAGAGTACAAATAACTCCAGGAATAGATACTATATCAGTATCAGGTTCTTCGGGTACAATCGATTATACAACAACATCAAGGCTAAGATAAGATGGCTGGAACTCATAATCCAAATAATGTTCATTTTTCTTCGGATATATCCTCGCCTGGATATATTGAATCTAAAGCTTCGTCTAAAGCTGTAACAAAAGAGAATTTAAGAACTCAAGAATTAATGCCCGCTGAAATACTTGAAAATTCAGGTGGATTACAATTATTGTTAGAAGCTTATTACTCATATATGAATTTAGAAGAATTTGTATATCAAGAAACCGGAACATATTCAGATACGGTCTTGGATAATAAAGCTGTTTTTAGAGTTAATGATCCAAGAAATGAAAATGATCATTTCTTTAGTGATGCTTCTGGTACTAATTCAATATTAACATTAACTGATTCTGATGGTGTAATATCAACGTTTAGTATGGATGATAGTAGCGTTCATATTTCAAATGGTAATAATTTACCTGGAAGTTTAGCAAATTCAACTTCGCCTATAGGTAAAACATTTACTGTAAATCTTGGAACAGCTGTTAATTATAATACTCAAATAGCAACTATTGTAACTCCAATAACATATTGGGCTGGACCAGGCGCTTCATATGCGCTTAATACTATTGAAGAGTCTATGGATATTGATCATACAGCAGCTCAGTATTTAGAACTCATACAAAAAGAAATTGCTGCTGTTGTACCAAGATCTATCCCTGTTGATAAAAGAAATCTGTATAAGGCAATGACAGATTATTACAAAATTCGTGGATCTTCTGATTCTATTGAAGTCTTCTTTAGACTTTTATTTGATGATGAAGTTGAAGTTGAATATCCATGGGACAGTACTCTTATTCCTTCATCTGGTAATTGGGAAGTTAATTCTAGTCTTCCTAAGGGTGGTATTTATTTAGATAAAAAAGGTTTTTTATCAGATACTATTAAAGTTCAAGATAGTTTAAGATACCAGAAATTTTCATATCTTATACGTACTGGTCAAAATCTATCTTCATGGAATTATTTTTACGATAGATTAGTACATCCTGCAGGCTTTAAATATTTTGCTGAAATTCTTATACAGCTATTTGGTACTAGAGACGAGTTAGGCGACGATCAAAAGGTTTTAAGAGAACTAAGATATGTTGGTGGGCCAAAACATAATCAACTAACTGGTGAATCTTATTTTGGATATGGTAGAACAAACAGGTTTACAAAATCTGCTATGCCAGATTTACAACCGGGCGTTATTGGTATTGAAGATATTCCATTATTAGTAGAAATGTTTGCTTCTACGTTCTTACCATTTACGTTTACTCGCATTCACAGATCTGGTAGAATGTCTTTAACGGTTCCAAACAGTGGAGCTGCAGCTCATACTGTAACAGCTGTTGAAATCGCTGATCCTGGCTTTGGATATACAACACCACCAACAATTGTAGTTAATGGTGTTGCTCAAACTGGCTTAACAATATCTCAAGCTACAATTACATGTACTATTGATTCTGATGGTAAAATTAATGGTGCCACAATTGTAAATGCTGGAGCTAATTATCAATCAGCATTTGCTAATGTTGCGGCTAATCCTAATTTATCTAAAATATCAGACATTAACGTTGTCCCTGATACTACTAAAAAATATTCTACACCTCCTAGCATTACATTCGATGCTCCTACTTCAACAGATAATCTTGGTGCGCCATTAGCTACTAATATTACTGCCGCTGGTAAATATATTCTAGCTCCAACTTCAGTGGATAGAGTTGAAATGTCTAGCAATGGAAATAATTATACAAATGATCCCGATATTGTTATATCAGATCCTGATGTATTTTATACGGCACCGGCATTCTTTAGTGAAAGCTTTGAAAGCGCAACTCTTGGAGGTTGGTCAAATAAGCAATGGCAAATTGAAGGTAGTGTAGCTCATACAGCTTCTATTACAACTGAAGAAGCTAGCAGTGGAAGTAAGTCATTAAAAATACAAACCTCTGCATTAGACACTAATGCTTCTGGAAGTGTTGGTGGCGCTGTATATGAACTATCATATCGTAATCCTCATCATACAGATAGGCTTCCAGGAAATACAGTCAAAGTAAAATGTAAAGCTAAAAAAGCAAGTACCAATGGAGCTACATTTTTTAGAATGGCTTACTCCACAAACCAACATGGTAATTCTAATTGGCAGCAAAGAACTCTTACTACAGATTGGCAAGACTTTGAGTTCGAATACGATATTGCAGCATCTGCTGTTAGTGTAAATAATGTTGATTATGTTGGATTCCAAGGCGATGGAAACGATGGTATAGTTTATATTGACGATGTTTCTATTAGTGTAAAGAAAGATTATCCAAGATTTATTCCTGATGTTGAAAATGGTAAGGTTAATTCTATAGTAGTTAGCTATAAAGGTTCTGGATATAAAGAAGTTCCGACAATATCCATATCAGGTAATGCTACGGCAGTTTGTCAATTAGTTCCTTCTGAAATACAATCTGCTGAAATTACTAATCCTGGCTTTGGATACATATTAAATCCTAATTCTTATATTGCTTCTGTTGCTAAAAACGAAAGTCGAGTTAAACCACAAAAGGTTACTAGAATTTTAGAATTAAATCATACTAATGTAGATCCACATTCTATTAAAGCTACAAACCCAGTTCAATCCGCTGCTTCTGTTAGAGGAAGACAATTATATAATGGACAAATATTACAAAAAGGTGCTCTTACATCAGGTCAAAACTGGAATATTACAGAAACAACTCCACAAACCGATAAGTTTATGGGTGGTTACGAAGTAACTGTAGTACCGGCTGGATATAGAACAATTCAATCAAATGACTATTATAATCAAAAAACAAATATACTAGAAAGTAATATGCTTTATGATTTTAATGAAACTTTAGAGGTATTAGGTGACACTGAGTTGCAAAGTACTTCTATAAGTGATATAAATAAATATAACGTTAATTCGTTTGTACATTCATCTAATTACTCAGCTGATTTGCACGATTAGAAAAGATTAACATAAATTAATAGGAAAGAAAAATGACGGCAATTATAACCTCAAAATTTAGAACTTTAAACGCAGAAAATTTTAAAGAAGATATCGATACTGCAAATTCTGGCTCTAGCGTATACGTAGCAATCGGTAAAACCGACGCATGGTCAAATAGTACTTCAGACACTACTGATACAGAACCATTTACTCCATATGATACAACTGATGCATTAGTAGAAGCTCGTGAAAACATTTTTGCATTAAAAAAATTAAATGCTGCTGATGTAACACACGTGGTACCAAGACATACTTGGACTACTGGTACTTCATATGTTCAATGGGATTCAAATAATGCTGATATTTTTGATGTTGCTTTTTATGTAATTACATCAGAGTTTAAAGTATATAAATGTATATACTCTCCTGGAACTGGTTCGACTCAAGAGCCAACACAAACATTGACTGCTCCAACAGCGGAATCTGATGGTTATATTTGGAAATATATGTATACGGTAGCCGTCGCCGATGCAGAAAAATTCCTTACAACATCTTATATGCCTGTTAAAACTATTAATGTTGAATCATTTGCAAATGATGCAGCTGCTGAGACTTCTTTATCTGAAGGTGATTACGCTCAATATCTAAACCAAAAAGCGTCAAGGGATTCTACAACTGCTGCTGGTATTGAAAGAATCGTAGTAACAGCTGGCGGTAGCGGTTATACTTCAGCTCCTAATGTTTATATTACTGGTGCTGGTACTGGAGCAACTGCAACTGCCGTTGTTTCAGGTGGATCTGTTACTGCTGTTAATGTTACAGCAAAAGGAACTGATTATTCAACAGCTCATATTGTTATCGATGGTGGCGGTGGTACATTAGCCACAGTAAGAGCAGTACTTGCTCCTGAAAATGGGCATGGTACTGATCCTGTAAAAGAACTTGGTGGTTTCTTTTCAGCTGTTAATACTTTACTAGATGGAACTGGTGGTGGCGATCTAACTACTGGTAATGATTTTAGACAAATTACACTCGTTAAAAACCCATTTAATTTTGGAACTTCTACAAAGTCAATTGAGCCAACATTAAAAGCAACTCCAGCTTTAAGTTTTTCTTCAACAACACAATCATTTCAAGTTGATGAATTAATTACTCAAGGTAGTGGGGCAACTTTAGCTCAAGCATTTGTTGTTGAAGTTGATAGTGGTACTGGTTATGTACATTATCTACAAAATTCTAAAACTGGATATGGAAACTTTGTAACTGGAGCTCCAGTAGTTGGTTCCACATCTTCAGCTGAAGGAACGCCAAAACCCGTTGCTGGAGATTTTCTAATTAATCCTGAAGTTGATATACATAGTGGTGATATTGTCTTTTTAGAAAATAGAAATCCAATTGATAGAACAGCTTCACAGATCGAAGATATAAAAATCATTATCGAATTCTAATATAAATATTAGTTTAAAAGAGAGAAAATATGACAACAACCAATATAAAAACATATAACGGAACGCCATACTTTGATGACTACTTCAGAGATTATAATGGTGAAACAGTTGAAACTAAAAATTATCATAGGATTCTATTTCGTCCAGGATATGCGGTACAAGCACGAGAGCTTACTCAATTGCAAACAATGCTTCAAGCTCAGATTGATAGACATGGCCAATATGCTTTTAAAGATGGTTCAAGAGTCGTAAATGGAGAAGTATCTCTTAATATCGAATTTGATTATATAAAAGTAGAATCAACTTTTACTCATAGTGGCACAGAATATAATGCTAATAATCTATCAGCATTCGAAGGAAGTCTTATTACTGGTACTGCCAATAGTGGGAATCAAGTAACGGCTTTAGTTTTAAAGGCTGTTGCTAAAGTTGATGCTTCAGAACCAGATACACTTTATGTTAAATACCAAAAATCTGGTGGATCAACTAATGCTATTGAAAAATTTGCACCAGGAGAAGTAATAGTATCAAACGCTGATCCTGTAAAATATGGAATGGTTGGCGGCGGTAGTAACATTGATGGAGCAAATACAGCTTCTAGTATTGCTAATCCAATCGGCCAAGGCTCTGCAGTATCTATGTCAGAAGGCGTATATTTTGTATCAGGTTGTTTTATTTATGTTCCTACTTCAACTCTTATTTTAGATAAGTATACAAATAATCCTTCTAATATTATTGGATTACAGGTAGAAGAAACAATTGTAACTTCGGGTACTGATGCGTCGTTAGTTGATAATGCTCAAGGCGTTCCTAATACTTCTGCCCCAGGCGCAAATCGATATCAGATCTCAACAACTCTAATAAAACAACCAGTTGATATTGACAGTAGAACTGTCGATAAATATATTACGTTGTTAACAGTTGATAATGGTGTTATTGTAGTAGATAAAACTGATAAAACAGCAGACACTGGATTATCGTTAAGGTTGGCTAAAAGAACTCATGACGAGTCAGGGGATTACATAACAAAACCGTTTGAACTTGAGATTCTTGAACATTTAAATGATGGCACCAATTTTGGTAAGTATACTTCTGGCGCTGAGGGTGGCGACGCTGATAAAGTTGTTATTGGCATTGAGCCAGCAACTGCATATGTTCAAGGATATAGAAACGAAAAAGTAGGAACTACGTATATTGATGTAGATAAACCTAGAGGCGCTGACGCTACCGGTTTTGAAAATGAAACTAATACTCAAGTTAACTATGGTAACTATATTAAGCTAGATGCAACTACTGTTCAAGGAACTCCGGATGTAGAATCCTTTACGCCAGTAACTTTATTAGACTCTGCTGTTGTAGTAGGTACAGCAAGAGTAAAATCAATGGAAGCGTTCTCCGCTTCTGTTAGGTTGTATTTATTTGATATTGAAATAACACACGCGACTAAAACTTTTAATGATGTAGATAATGTCGCAGATACTGCTAGAGGATTTGTAGGACAATTCTTAGCAGCTGATGATGGTACAAGATTTGATGTTGGTAATAATACATCCATATTTAAGCTACCTCAATCTGCAGTAAAAACATTAGCAGATCCAGCAAGAGATACAACATATTCTATAAAAAGACATTTTAGCGCTACTGTTACTGGTTCGCCAAAAACTTTAACATTCACTACAGCAGTCGGGCTATTTGAAGATGTAAACGATATTATTATAGCTCCAGTCGGTGCTGCTATACAAACTAATGTTAGTGGTTTTAAAACTGGAGCAAACACTGGTAATGGTAAAACATCCATGGCTTATGATTGCGAATCTAGTGGATTAAATCTTTCACTTGGAACTGTAGTTAATGCAATAGGAACAATTAAGAAAACTATTGCACCTAAAGTAAAAACAAATACTCAGTTTACTAAAACTATTCCTGTAACTAATAGTGATCAACAAACATATTTTTTAGATAAATCTGATATTATTGAAATAGTTTCTATTACAGATTCAACTGGAGTAGATCAAACAAATAACTTTACATTTGATGACGGCCAAAGAGCTAATTTTTATACTGAAGGTTCTATACAAAAACTAACTGGAACTGCGGGTATTCCTACTGGTAATATGGTAGTAGTGTTTAAATATTATACTCATGGCGCTGGAGATTATTTCTGCGTTGATTCATATCCAACTGAAGATTATGCTAATATTCCAATCTTTGTTGGACCAGGCGGAGAATTTGAATTAAGAGATTGTATTGATTTTAGACCTAGAAAATCAGATGATTCTGCCGGTGCTAATAATTTTACTGGTTCTGGATCAAGTTTATCTGGTTCTCCTAAAGTAGGTCATGCTTTAACAGCTGATGTTAATTATTATCTTCCCAGAATTGATAAGCTTATTATTAAAAGAGATGGTGCTTTTGAAATTATTAAAGGCGTTCCATCGCCATATCCGCAACCACCAGAAGATAAAGAAGATGGCCTTACACTATACTCTTTAAAGTTAAAGCCTTATATATTTGATTTAGCCGATATTATTCCTGAAATAAAGGATAATAAAAGATACACAATGCGTGATATTGGTAAGCTTGATAAAAGAATTAAAAATTTAGAATATTATACTTCTTTATCTTTGCTAGAACAGTCAGCTGCTGATGTTCATATGGTTGACGGCAGTGGATTTAGCAGATTTAAAAATGGTATGCTTGTAGATTCATTTAAAGACCAATCAGTAGCTAATATGGGACATCCAGAATGTAGTGAATCTGTTGATAAAGAAAATGGAATATTAAGGCCTGAGTGTCCAGCTAATAATGTCAATCTTATTACTGCTTCTAATATTGCCGGAACTGCTCAGAAAACTGGCTCAGTTTGGACAATGCCATTTACTCAAGTTGCTCATACTAAACAACCTTATGCATCTGTAGCTATAAATGTAAACCCGTATAATGTGTTTACTTGGAATGGTAGAGTTCATCTTTCGCCAGAATCAGATGAATGGAAAGAAGTTGATGTTAGACCGGATATTATTATTAATGATGATGGTCAATATAACCAGTTTGTTGAAAGAGCTAAAGAAGAAGGTATTCTTGGTACTGTTTGGAACGAATGGGAAACTAACTGGACTGGTAGACAAGTAGAAACTGAAGTATCCTCTAGAAGAACTACTCGTTCAGAGAGAAGAGCTTGGTGGAGACAAGAAGGTTTCCGAAATCGTAGAGGAAGAAGAAGAGGAAACATTAGAAGAGATACTACAACTACTACAACTCTTAGCCATAATCAATCAAGAACTGGATTAAGAACTGACGTCACTTTTGACACTGTAACTAGAGATAGTGGAAATAGAATAGTTGAAGTTAACTTTGTTCCATTTATGAGATCAAGAAAAATTTACTTTAAAGCTACTCGAATGAAACCAAATACTAAGATATATGCATTCTTTAATGATGTTAATGTTACAGCGTTCTGTAGAGAAGAAGCATATCAAGAGTGGTCTGAAACTACTTCAGTATTAAACTATTCAGGTAGGACGTCGCATCCAGGATCCGGAAGTGGAACTTTATCTACTGATAATAAAGGTGAAATTACAGGTACGTTTATTATTCCTAGAAATAATACTGTAAAGTTTAAAACTGGTACTAAAGAATTTAGATTATCTGATTCTCAAACTAATGATAAACAAGCTGAAGGTACTGGAGCTGAAACAATGTTTCATGCTCAAGGTCTTATTGAATCTACACAAAGGACTATTACTAATACTAAAGTTCCTAGATTAGAAACTAGTCGACTAAATCAAAGCAGAGTTATTAGTGAAACCTTTAGAAGAACAACTACTACTTGGCATGATCCACTAGCGCAAACAATTCTTATAGAAAAACAAGGTGGCTTATTTGCAAGCTCTATTGATTTATTTTTTAGAACTAAGTATAATGTAAAAACTGGAGACGATGTTCAAATTCCTGTCAGCGTAAGTATTGTTACTGTTGAAAATGGTATACCAACTCAAACGACCATTCCGGGAAGTGAAGTTAATGTGTTTCCTGGGGATGTTAATATATCAGAAACTGCTTCTAGCTCAACTAGATTTACTTTCGAAACTCCTGTTTATTTACAGCAAGATCAAGAATATGCTATTGTTATACAAGCAGATTGCGATGAATATGAAGCTTGGGTTGCTGAAATGGGTGGGTTTGATGTAACTAATACTAATTATAGAATTAATAAGCAACCACATGGGGGTTCATTCTTTACGTCTCAAAATGCTTCTACCTGGACTCCAGATCAAAGTAAAGATCTTAAATTTACTTTAAATAGAGCTAAATTTAGTGTTAATGCATCTAAGGAAGTAACATTTGTAAACGATGTTATACAACCTAGAAATCTTAAAGCTGACGCTTTATCTACATCTCAAAATTCAGGAGTTATTACAGTTCTACATCCTAATCATGGCATGCATCAAGCTTCATCAACTGTTATTATTGCGGGAGCAGAAGCGTTTAATGGTATTGCTGCAGACAAAATCAATGGAACTCATATAATTTCTAATATTACACATGATTCATATACTATTACAGCTAAAGACTCAGCTGTATCAACTAATAATTCAACAGGCGTTGGCGCTGGAGGTGGTTCAAATATAACTGCCACTGAAAATAGACATTTTGACTTATGTAATATTATAGCGTCTCAAATGATATTACCAGAAACAGATATTAGATATTATTTAGTTTCAACGTCCCAGCAATCAATTGATGGATCTGAAACGGCTTATCAAGCTCAAGATGAAATTGAAGTATTACCCAATATGAATGAATTCTTTTCTACGCCAAAGGTTATTTCTTCTCCATCCAATGAAGATAGTGGTGTAAAGACATTCAAATTAAAGGCAGTATTTACGAGTAATAAAGATCATTTAAGTCCAGTTCTTGATGCTAATAGATTATCTGTCGTTACTGTACAAAATAAAATTGGGGATAATGGAACTACTGCTGAAACAAATGCTTATGGTGGATCAGAGCTTTGTAAGTACATAACTAAGAAAATTGATTTAGTTGAAGAAGCTGATGTTATTGATCTTTATATGTCAATTAATAGACCTTCTGGTACTAATGTCGACTTATATTATAAAACTCTCCCCGCGGGTTCAGATGTTGATTTTGATCTAGTTGATTGGACGTACGCTTTACCAGCAAATGATGTCCCTATAAATAATAGCGACGATGTTTATAATGAAGTTAAATACTCAATTGATCCTACTGGTAGCTTTGGTTCAATGGCATTTAAAATTATTTTAAGATCGCAAAATTCAGCAACTCCACCTACTGTAAAAGATTTTAGAGCTATTGCTGCTACTTAATGGAGATAAATTAAATGGCTAATAAAAAAGTAAAAGATAAACCTGGACTTGAGCGAGATACCGTCACTAAAGCTATTATAAATACTAATAACGATGCTTATTTAGCACGAAGAGTACAGATCAAAGCTACGAAAGATAAACAATTGATAGATGCTCAACAGAGTAAAGATATAGATAATCTTAAGAGCGATGTTGCTGAAATTAAGAAAATGTTACAGAAACTAATTGGTGGAAAATAATGGCTAACAAAGAAACTAGAATTTATAAAACGGACACACTAGAGAAACTTAGACAAAAGTCAAACGAAATTTCTCTTCACTTAGGTGATAATGAGCAACTTAATGCTTTAATGGCTGATAAGACATATGTCTATTCAGCATCAGCCGGCCAAACACTTTTTGCTGGTTCTGATACTTCGTCTCCAGCAAAAACAGCCAGATTTGAGACTAGTCCAGCTCATACTGTTGATAATACTTCTGGTTATATTATTCTAGAATCTGTTTCTTCTCTTGATGCATCATATGTTCAAGATGCTGTTATTTATCAAGGAACTAGTGGAACTCCAAGTTGGCAAGCTTATATTGTATCAGCAACTGCTGATAAAATTCTTGTAAGAGATTCTTCTGGCGTATTTAGTACATCATCTGATCTTAAAGTTGGAGCCACTTCTCCAGATACAGTTGATAGCGCAAATGTAATTAGAATTGTAACTGAATCATATCCTGTTGGTATCGTAAGAGTTTACAATGCTGGAACAGAGCTTACTCAAGGAATAGGTCCTAATAGTTTCCATGTCGCAAATATTAAAGCGACTATTACTCAAACTGGATCTCCAACATTAACAAATTATACAGAAGGCGTTACAATTTATCAGGGGTCAAGCGAAACTACTCAATCTGACGTTGAGTCAAACGCTTCTTGGTATGGTACTTTGCATTCTGTATCTGATGGTGTTATAAGAGTTAAAACTTATAATGGTTCATTTAATGCTTCAACTTTAATTAGAGCATTAGGTAGTAGTAATACTATTACTGGATCTAACCACGGCCCATTAGTTGAAGTTGATAACACGTATGGAACATATGTACAATTAACTACTCCAGCATCTAATGCTAATCAAATTAAACTCTTTTCTTTAGATCTTGTAGCTGCAATTAACGAATTACAGGATGATATTGGTACAGTTGAAAGTTTAACAACTGCTGCTAATGACTTAGTTCTAGCAATTAATGAACACGATGCTGAACTTGGAACAATTACTGCTGGAGCAATGGGTACAACAGCTTCAACTGTAGAAACTGCTATTAGAGAACACGAAGATCAAATTGGTAATGAAAGTATTAGCACTGTTGATGCTGGAGATTCTAATAACACAATTACCGGTGCTCTGAATCAATTACATGCAGAAGTTGGGGATGTTACTCTTGCTAACTTAGGAACTGATGGTGCTGCTAATCTAACTGCAGCAATAAGAGAACATGAAGATCAGATTGGTAATCATACTAATTTCCACACAATCTCTTCTACTGATAATACTATTTCGAAAGCACTTGAGCAACTTCATATAGAAGTTGGTGATCTTGCTCTTCACACTTCGGCTGATGATCTTACCGAAGCTGTTAATGAATTAGAAGAAGATTTGTTTAATGGTGAAGGCGCAACAAAAAGAACTAGATCTGATCTTTTAACCACAGACAAAACTTCAATCCTAGACGCTATTAATGAAATTCATAGCGAACTTTTTGTTAATGGTACTGGGGTATCATTTGCTGGATTATCTGCTGATTATTTTAAAGAGGCTGTTGAGGAACTAAGAACTGAACTTGGTAATCATGCTACATTAGATACTAATGTTACCACCGATGCTGTATCAGCAATTAATGAATTAGAAAATGTAATTAGAGATGATAATACAGCAAGAACAAATTATGATCTTAACACAAATAGCCATAACCTTATTGCAGCAATCAATGAGTTCGAAGGTTTCTTAAAATCAGATACATCTGCTAGAACAAATTATGGTCTTAATACTGCTGCTTATAATGTTAAAGGCGCTATTAATGAACACGAATTTCAAATTGGTGATATGGTATTCGATAACGCTGGCCCGGTTGATGATGCTGATTCGACTTCACTAACAGGCGCAGTAAATGTCCTAGATTTAGAAATTGGTCTTACTGATTACTCAGCTCAAGGCGGTGATATTAGTACAGCAATAAAAAATATCTATGATGATATTAATACAAGTGGATCTTTAACATCCCTTCACACAACTAATACAAACATTGTTGACGCGATTAACGAAATAGAAGCTGATATATTTAATTCTGGTAATGCTGGATCTGGCGGATCTAGAAGAGAAATGTCTGATCTTAAAACAGCAGACAAAACTTCGATCCTAGACGCTATTAATGAAATATATGATGATATTCATACCGCCGGTTCTGTTACTCTTGACACACAAGCTAATTTCTTAGTTGGCGCTATTAATGAAATTGAAGGAGTCTTCGACGCTTCAACTCATGAAATTACTGCTGGCGCTAATGCATTTGATATAACTTCAGGAACATTTACAATTAATTCCTCATCTAATATTAATTTAGATACGGGCAATAATCATATTGTATTGAAAGATGATGGTAATGAATTTGGTAGACTTACACATAGTTCTGCTCAATTATCTCTTAGATCTGGAGCTAATCAAGAGTTTTTCATAGCAAATAATACCAATGGAACATTTAAGAACAATCTTACAGTTGAAAATAATTTAGAAGTTGATGGTACAGCCGGAATTGATGGTAGTCTTAGAGTTGGAAATAATAAATTTAATGTTAATGCGGCAAATGGCAATACACAAATTGATGGCACATTAGAAGTTGATGGCTATACCGGTATTGATGGTGATCTAAGAGTTGGTTCTAATAAATTTAATGTAACAGCAACAAGCGGTAATACACAAATTGATGGAACGCTTAATGTCCAATCAGCAGTAGATTTTGATACAACATTAAACGTAGACGGAGCAACTGATTTAAATTCAACTCTTACAGTTGATGGAGTTACTGAACTTAATTCAACTTTAGGTGTTGATGGTAACTTTAGAATTGGTGGTACAGAATATTCAGATGCTAAATTTAAAGTTGCTGCAGCAACAGGAGCGACTACGATTGCTCAAAACTTAGGCGTTGATGGCAACTTAAGAATTGGCAATAATAAGTTTAATGTCACTGGATCAAATGGTAATACACAGATCGATGGAACTCTTTCTGTTGACGGTACAGCCGGTGTTGATGGTAACTTTAGAATTGGTGCAGGTGGCGCTGATAAGTTTAAAGTTACGGCAGCTAGTGGTAACTTCTTTACTCTAGGAACTGCTAGAGTTGATGGTCATACTGATTTAAATAGTACTGTTACTATTGATGGGATAACAAGTATATTAAATAGTACTGCGTCAAGTTCAACATCTACTGGAGCATTAGTTGTTACAGGCGGTGTTGGTATTGGAAAAGACTTATATGTTGCCGGTGATCTTTACGTCGAAGGCGATACTGTTGAACTTAATACTGAAACACTAACAGTCGAAGACACATTGGTCTTGGCTGGAAACGGTTTAACATCTGAACCTTCAACTGGTGGTTTTGGTCTTGAGGTTGGCCCAATTACAAGTCCAAGCGGCGTTGCTTCAAACGTAACTGGCGCACACAGTATTGTATATAACTATGGTCATGATAATGGTGACGGTACTTATGGTAGATGGGAAGCTGATGGAGCTCTAATTCTTTCAACCGCTACACTTAATCCTCCTCAAATTGAAAGCGTTGATTTTGGACCATCTGATAACTTAACATTCAGCGCTGGTTCAGGTCTAAGTGAAACAGTAACTAAGACTGGTGCTACAATTGTAACTAATTATGTTAATACAGATAAAGGTTCATCGCAAGATATATTTAAAAATGTTTTAGTTGGGGCAGTTACTATTGAAGCCGATGGTAATGCTGACACCCTCACATTTACTGATGATAACGTAGTAAATGTTTCTGCTAATGCAGGAACTCAAATTCTTTCTTTATCTCATGCTGATGTATTTACAGGCACTGCTGGTAATTTTGGTCAAGTAAATGCTCAAGATGGTAAGTATATTAAATCACTTACACTTACAGCTGAAGGTCACATTAGCGCAATTACAACTGGTGACTTTGATACTAGATATCAGGCAACTAATCCATACTGGGTATTGCAAGAAGGTGGTACACAGGTAGATCAAGTAGAGAATGAAAATACTGTTAACTTTGTTGGCGGTGATCATATTACTTTATCAAATGCTCATTCAAATGGTACATCGACAATTACAATTGCTCATGAAGCTGTTGCAGAACCAGTAGATCTTGTTCAAAATAATGGTGGTAATACGTTTATTCAAGATTTATCTTTAACGTTTGACGACTTTGGTCACGTTACTGGAGCTACAGCATCTACAGGATCTGTTACTATTGGTAATGGTACTCTAACTGTAGAAGGTGGATCGGGTATGACTGGTACCGGTACGTTTACCGCTAACCAATCTGGAAATGCTACTATCACTTTAGCTAATAATGATAAAGGTTCTGCTCAGGAAATATTTAAAACTGTACAAACACAAAGATCAAATACTAATGTAGTAGCGAGTGCCATTGCTGATAACAATAATGATACATTAATATTAAGAGAAAACGGTGGTATTCAATTTAGTGCTCCTGCAGACGATGTAATTGCTATTAAAAACAGTGATAAAGGTTCTTCACAATTTATATTTAAAAATGTATCAGGCGACTCAGGAACAGCAGTTGCTGATAACAACGATGATACATTAACTATTGCCGGTGGTACAAATATATCAACATCTGTAACTGGTCAAACTCTTACTATCAATAATACTTATGCGCACCCAACATATGCCGGTGATGACATTGATATTGATACCGGAGCAATGACTGGTGCATGGGTCCTTTCAGATTTAGACTTTAATATAGAAACAGATACACTAGGTCATGTCGTTGATGCTAATGGTACATTTGCAAAAAGGCAATTAACTCTTTCTAATCTTGGATATGATGGCTGGGATCTTTATGTTGAAGGTACTAAAAAGGCTGATATAAATGTTAATGGCGTTGTTAACTTTGGTGATGATGGATTCTTAACAACATCGTTTGCTGCTGCATCAAATAATAAAGTTAGCTTTGGTCACCCAGTTTCAGGTGTTACTGCTGGTGACTATGGACAATCAGGCGTAGAAGATGGTAAGTATATTAAATCAGTAACAGTTGATTCTAGAGGACATATTACTGCTATTACCGCTGATGACTTCGATAATAGATATGATAACTATGACAATTGGCATTTAACAGCTGATTCTGGTGGCACTGCACAAATTGATTCAAATGAGACTGTAGATATTGCTGGTGGTAATAAAATTAATACAGTAAGAAGCGGAAATACTGTTACTGTCAATCTTGATAGCAATCATGGATTCCTCACTTCGCAAAGAACTGCAACGTTTCAAGCTGTAAACTCGGGAGTTGATGCAGACGATGTGATTCTTAGACTTAATGATGGTGTAAATGATGATGTAAGAATTACCGATTCTGGTACAGTTACTGTTTCGTATACAAATGCTGGACAATTTAATATTCATGGCGCTGACACTAATACTGACGTTAATGTTAATAAGGCAAACTTAGAAGCAAGATTGGCTCAAGTTGATGGAACAGTCTATATAGGTAATACAAGCGCAACAAATAATATCGTTGTTAGAGGTAATTTTGAAGTACAAGGTACACAAACAACAGTTAACCAAGAAACATTAAAAATATCTGATAACAAAATTATTCTTAATAGCGATCAGCCAAACTCAACTCCAACTCAAGATTCATTTGTTGAAGTTGAAAGAGGTTCATATGTAAATGCTTATATTAAGTGGAATGAATCTGATAATAGATGGCAATACGCTGAAGGCGATACAGCATTAACAATCAGAAACTTCTCAAGAGCTGATGACGATGCTGATAAAACAACATTTAAAGTAGAAGTTGATGATAATGGTCAGGCCACTATTACTAAAAATGAAACTCTAGGTATTAGGGGCGGAACTGCAATTTCGACTGATTATGTAACTACTGTTGCTGGTGAAAATCATACACTACAGGTTAAACATTCTGATGTGGGAAGAAATGATCCTGGTGTGGGCACAGCTACTCTAGCTTATCAAGGTACTTTTTCTGCAATAACTGGTGTTTCATCTAATGCTCAAGGTCATATCACTGGTGTCAATACGACTCAGTTTACAATGCCTGCTGGCGCAGTACCAAATAATGGTACATTAGACATTAATGAAGGTTCATTGATTGATCTAACAATTACAGGTGGTGATTTTACTGCTGATAAAGCAACTGAAACTGATATTACAATCAATGTAGATCTGAATGAACTCACCAATATGGGTGATGCTACCGCAATCGTGGGTACACAAGACTTTTTACCAATCCTAGATAATGGTGTACAGAAGAAAAAGAAAATTAGCACAATTACATTAAGCGACTTTAATAACGATCAAGGTTGGACATCAAACGTTGGTGATATTACAAAAGTTGCTATTACTGCTGGTGTTGGTTTAGTTGGATCAGTTACTACTAATTCTGGAGATCATGTACAAACATTAAAAGCTAATCTTATTAGTGATACACTAAGAAATGTAACTGCTCAAGGTATTTCAACCACAGCAAATAGAACATACGCTGTAATGCCAGATAGTGATGGCGACTTAGTTGTTAACGTGCCATGGTCAGATAGTAATACGAATCAGTTAACAACATTCCAAGTTGAAGACGGAGATGGTCATGAAGTTACAATTAGCCAAGGTAAAGAATGGAAGTTTGTAGAAGGTGAAGATGCTATCAACGCTAGTGGTGATAATTATATTAATATTAATTGGAGTGATACATCAACTGGTTCAGACGCTGATCCTTATGATTTAAAATTCTCACATAAGAGAACAACCAGAACTAATACTACAAATGGCTCAGCAACAACTTCATTTGGTGGAAGCTTTACTATAGTTGATGGTGTTACAACAAATGCTACTGGTCACGTGACAGGCGTTAATACAAAAACTATTACAATGCCGTCTAATCCAAATACTGATAAATTCTTAAATGATGTGTCTACTGTTGATAATGGCGCTAATATGATCTTACGTCATAGCATGTCTAATGGAACTTCGCACGATGTTGGTATTACTGCCGGAACGAATATTACATTAACACCTGGAACAGAAACATTTAGTATTGCAACAACTGCTGAAGTTAACCAAAACGCATATGCATATTTTAATGTTAATGAGTATGATTCAGCTACTCAATCACCAGTAAATCAAGTAGCCGGTGCCGCAGACACAAAAACAGATACTTTTGCATTGAATTTTTGGAAAGGCTTTGATGTTTCAGGTAGTAATAATACCGCTACAATAAAATTACATAATGACCGAAGGTCACAATATTCAAATGAAGATATTTACATTGGTGGTAATACTCATGATTATATTTTCGCTGATGCTTCTCATGGACTAAGGTTCTATACTGCAAATGCTGAAGAAATGAGACTTGAAGATGATGGTGATCTTCATGTTGACGGGGATGTAATTGCATTCTCAACTACTGTTTCTGATGAAAGATTAAAGGAAAATATTCAAGTTGTAGATAATGCTTTGGATAAAGTATCGCAATTAAAAGGTGTTACTTTTGATTGGAAAAAAGATGGCGAACATTCAGCTGGTTTGATAGCACAAGATGTAGAAAAAGTATTACCGTCTGCTGTTAAAGAGAAAGGTTTACCATTTAAAGCTAATGACGATCAAGAATATAAAACAGTTGAATATTCACAGGTTACTTCGCTTTTAGTTGAAGCAATTAAAGAACTAAGAGAAGAAAATAAATTACTTAGAGCTGAGATTGAAAGCCTAAAAGATATAAATAAATAAAGGAAATGTAGAATGGCGATATATTCTAATTTGACAGTTGATCAGGGTAGCACATTTTCAGTTGAAATTGATGTTATTGACAATGTCAGCGATGCATTAGATCTTGCTGGGTATACTGTAGCAGGCCAAATAAGAAAATCATATACATCATCGACAGCTACTGATTTTACATGTTCAATACCTAATGCTATAGCAGGTACAATTAAAATTGGATTATCAGCATCTACGACTAATAATATGAAAGCTGGTCGATACCTATACGATGTAGAGATAACTAAAACCGCTAATGGAGAAGTTACTCGAGTATTGGAAGGACTGCTAGAAGTTAGACCTGGAGTGACAAGGGAAAGCTAATGAGTATAAAAGCTAAGGTTAGAACTACATCTGATAGAATTGTAGCTAAAACTGTAAAAATACAAGCTGGCGAATTAAGTCTTGGAGACTTAGTCGATGTCAATACAGCAGGTCAATCAGACGGCGCCATGGTTGTTTACGATGGTACTAGAGGAGAATTTAAAGTTACAACTGATATCTCTAACGAGAATCTAAATATAACAGGAGGCACATATTAGTGGCTAATTTAACAAGAATCAAAATATTAACGACCGGTGCCACTACTGATGCCCCTAGTAATATTAAGACGGGCGAACTTGCATACTCATATGTAGCAGGTACTCAAGCAAATAACGGTGATAGATTATATATCGGTACCGGTTCAGAAACAAATGGAATTGCATCTAGTGTTGATGTAATTGGCGGTCAGTATTTTACAAATCTTTTAGATCATGTACATGGAACACTTACAGCTTCTAGTGCTCTTATTACAGATTCTAATTCAAAAATTGACAGATTAAATGTTGATAATTTAAGATTAGATGGTAACACTTTAAGTTCAACAAACACTAATGGTAATATTATAATTGATCCAGATGGCAGTGGTAAATTAATATTACATAACGTTTATATCAATGGTGGAACAGATACTCTAGAAGAATTTATTTATGATACTGTTGGTGGAGCGGTAACTGGTGGAGCTGGTATTACAGTTGCCAATGACGATGGTGATAATGAATCAGTTGTTTCTATTACAAACACTGGTGTAACAGCCGGTGACTATGGATCACAAACAAAAATTCCAACCTTTACAGTAAACGTTAGAGGACAATTAACAGCAGCTGGTGAAGTTGATGTAGCAACAGCTCTAACTGTTAATGGTGATACTGGAACTGGTGGTGTTGATTTACTTACAGATAACTTAACTGTTTCTGGAACTCCAAATGAGATTGTAACAAATGCAGCTAAATCAGGAAGTACTGTAACACTCACTGTTGGACTTCCAGATGATGTAACAATTGGCGATGCATTAACAGTAACTGGTGCTGCTTCTGTTGGTGGAGCATTTAGTGTAGATGGCAATGTAACTCTTGGTAATAATCCTGCAGATACAGTAAGTACTGCTGGCACACTAACAGTTGGTGGTAACCTAGTTGTGCAAGGTACAACTACTACTGTAGAATCTACGACAATTACTCTTGATGATCCAGTAATTGTACTTGCCGATAATAGTGGTACTGCTGTCGATGGTACTGATAGAGGAGTTAGATTCAAGTATGGTGATGGAACTAACACTAAAGAAGGATTCTTTGGTTTTGACCATCAAACAGAAAGATTTGTATTCACAAAGGATGAAGACTTTAGTGGCGGAGAAGATGCTTCTTCACCATGGCATGATGCTCAATTCGGTGGTGTATATGCTGGAGCTTTAGATTTAGGTATAAGCTCTGATAATAAGATTAGTACAACAGCTGGTAATCTAGTATTAGATTCCTTTAGTGGTACAATTGATATTAACGATAATGTTGATATTTCTGGTTCTCTTGTATTAGGTACAGACTTAGCAGTAGCACACGGTGGTACTGGTTTAAGCTCATTTACAGGAAATGCTGTATTTGTTACTAACGCAGCAGGAACAGCAATTAGCTTCTTAACTGGCTCAGAAGGCGATATTATTCAATTCAATGCCTCAGGAAATCCAATATCTTCTGATGTTATTGATGGTGGTACTTATTAATTTATAGTTAATCTAAGTTTTCTTCTATTATAAATAGTATTATAACACATATATATGTGAATGTAAATAAATTTATTAAATTCTCTATATAGAGATTGAAATAGGAGAAGTCAAAATTGGCTAGAAAATCAGATATACGTTTGAGACGCTCAAACGTCGCAAATGCCGTTCCAGGCGGTGCAGACCTTAATGAAGGTGAATTAGCAATCAACACTGCCGACGGTGCCCTTTACTTTAAAAAATCAGACGGAACAATAATTACTGGACACGATAATACTATCATGCACATTGATAGTGCGAATAGTCGTGTCGGTATTGGTACTACTACCCCAACCGCGCAATTTCATGTAAAATCATCTCTAGATTACCTCGCGAGGTTTCAATCAACCGATACAACTGTTGGCATACTATTACAAGACTCAGTAGCAACTAACAGAATAACTAATACCAATGGCCATTTAGTTTTATCTGCTGATATCAATGGGGCTGCAGCTAATTCATCAATTAGATTTATGGTAGATACCACATCTAATAATGGTACTGATGCTGATATGGTATTAAACTCTACTGGGTTGGGTATTGGAACAAATTCGCCAGGTGCTAAATTACAAGTAGATGGAGCAATTGTTTCTGAAGGTGGTTCATTTTCATCTGGTCAAGAAACTCAGACTGATGCAGGACTCGTAATTCAAAAAAATGACTACATATATTCTGATGATAATTCGTATCTAAGAAAAATTATTGGTCATGCATCAAATAATAACATTGAGATTGGACAGCAGAATACCGTATACGTAGGTGACATACTTTTATACCCAGGCTCTTCTGGTAATGTTAGATTCTTTTCAAGTGGTAGTGAAGATGTTAGAATAAACAGTTCTGGTAATATGGGTATAAATGAGACTGATCCAAATGGAAAATTAGTTGTTCGTGGTGCTAACTATTCAGCTAATCAAAATGGTGGTATTATTATCCAGGCTGGCGCAAGAAATAGTAGTCATTGGCAATCAGGATTTAAAATTAAAAGTGACAGTAGTGGAAATGCAAGGACCGCTATTGAAGCTACAACAGGTGCTACTGATGGAACTTCAACTGAAGCAATTACTATTAATACTGCTGCTAATGTTGGGATCGGCACTGCTAGTCCGGCCAATGGCATTAAGCTGCATGTTCAAGGTTGGGCTAGACTAGTAGGTAGTTTACAATTAAGTGCGACCAACGCGCAGGTTACCAATATTGCGAACAGTAGTTTATTATTTGGTACTAATAATACTGAGAAAATGCGTATTACCGCTGATGGTTCTGTTGGTATTGGAACGACTTCGCCAAGTCATTTATTAGAACTATCTAATACTATGGCTTCTTCACCCAAGCATATTTTTTATAGAATGACAGGCACTAATGCTACCGGTGGTGGCGCTGGTATTAAGTTTGACTCTTCAGCTAGTAATAATGATACCGCCCTTTACTGGTCAGGTATTCAAGGCATTCGTACTAGTAGCAATGATGGAAGTAACGAATTAAGATTCTGGACAACATCAGCTGCAGAAGCTTCTGGCGCGCCATCTCAAAAAATGGTTATTAGTGAAACTGGAAATGTTGGTATCGGTACTACTAATCCTGCTGGTAAATTACATGTTTCAGATGCTGGTGGTGCAGGACTAGAAATTAATCCACAAACAGCAAACGATAGAGTAATATTATTTGCTTACGATAGAAATGCTTCAACTTATCAGTCAATGGATTTTGATGCTCTTGATTATCATTTTAATCCTAGTGGAACTGAAAGAATGAGAATAGACTCATCAGGTAATCTGTTGGTAAATCAAACAGCTACTTCAGATTATACAAATACCGCAGGTTCTAGTTTTAGAGCAACAGGATTTTCAACTCATACTAGAGATGGTGGAGATGTGTTACTTTTAAATCGCCTAACTAGTGATGGTGATATACTTTTATTCAGAAAAGACAACTCAACAGTTGGAACTATTGGTACTGTTTCAAGTGGCAAGTTAATGATGGGTGTGGGTGGCAGCTCTGGCACAAACCTTATATTTGCAGATCAATTTGATGAAATATATCCTAGCCAAAACGGGGTTACGACTTTAGGAGACCCTGGTGCTAAATTCAAAGACCTTCACCTTTCAGGTACTGCTAATGTTGGTATTGTAAGCCTTAAAGATGTCAATAATAATGGTCAAATAAATGCTTTAACGTCAGGTGCTAAACTTTACTACAACGCTCACGATGCTCATATTTGGCAACGACAGGGCAGTGAGAAAGTCAGAATAGACTCATCAGGCCGTGTAAATATTGGAAATGCAACAAACTTTTCAGATGCTAATGCAGACGATTTACAAGTAGGTAATACAACTGGTGCGCATGGTATATCTATCATGTCAAATAGTTCACATAACGGTAATCTATTTTTTGGTGATAATGATAATAACGATGCAGGTAGAATATCATATAATCATCCCAATAATAGAATGGAGTTTTATACAAATAGAACTCAAAGGCTTGTTATTGCTTCAGACGGTTCAATTACATTTAATGGTGCATTCACATTCCCAACTACTATTGGTTCAGCAGGTCAAGTTCTTAAAGTTCCTACTACAGGCACTTCATTAATTTGGGGTGGATCCGGGGGTGGCGGTTCATCTATTGAAGATAATGATGGCGATACAAAAATTCAAGTAGAAGAAACTGCTGATGAAGATATCATAAGATTTGATATTGCTGGAACAGAGCAGTTACAATTAAACTCAACTGGTCTTGTAGTTGCGGGTAATCTAACAGTTAATGGAACACAGACAACATTAAATACAGCAACGCTTGATGTAGAAGATTTAAATATTACAGTTGCCAAAGGCGCGGCTAATGCAACGGCCGCAAATGGTGCTGGTCTTACAGTTGATGGTGCAAATGCTACTTGGACATATAGTTTAGGCGATAATGCATGGGCTTCAAATAAGCATGCACAATTTTACACAGGAGATGGGACAGGAACTCTTTCTGTTGGTAGAACATCAAACCAAGCTATTAAATTATATGCTGATGATAACTATAATAGAATATTTGCTTACCAAGATTCAGATACCAATGGAGACCATTACTTTGATTTAGTAAGGTCATTTGCTGGAACTGGTAGGGCTGACTTCAGAATTATGAATGACTCTGCTGTTCATATGCTGGTAGATAAAGACGGCAACGTTGGTATTAATACTGCTGCTCCTTCTAATAAACTAGAAGTTAATGGTATTGGTTGTATGATTTCTGGTTTAAGATTAGGAAGCTCTGCTTCTGGAGAAGGGATTATTAGACATGGTGGTCCTACTGCTAATGGTATTGGTATTACTACAGGCGCATTAAGTAGTCCTAATATTAAACTTTTTGTTGCACATGGAAATGACGGTGGTGGTGTTGGTATTGGAACAACTGCTCCAGCTACTAAGTTACACATTAAAAAAGCTTCAGCTGGCACTACTCATTTTGATGGCTACGCAACTGCTATAATAGAAGATACTGAAG
>VMHT01221851.1_pt1 | contig 27545 bp, 38 predicted proteins | sample 4693611 | NCBI WGS metagenome assembly VMHT01 (sample SAMN12280063, study PRJNA550983) | marine metagenome | isolation source: seawater sampled from same location over 5 years 0.02-0.2 micron viral filtrate | place: USA: collected off the coast of southern California halfway between the port... ... | reverse complement strand
GTTAATGTATAATAAGTCTATTAAACAGGCAGATGCGTTTAATATCCATGAGGATTTTCAACAGCGTTTTATGAAAATGTATAAAGACTATAAAGAACAGATTGGTGAAAATTTTTCTACTAAAAAGGAAATTATGGAATTTGTAAATGATGGACTAAACATTATTGATTTCTTTTTACAAAGGCGCCAAATGTATTTTTCTAAAAGGGGAACTCGATTATTAGGAATTGAAATGCCTATCCTTACACCACCTCATAAAGAACATCCTAATATTATGCTCTATGGTAAACTTGATTTAGTTTTTTATGATGAAGATTTACAAAAAGTAACTATTTGGGATATTAAAACATCTACTAGAGGGTGGGGGAAATGGGATAAGGAGAATAAAATCAAAATGGCTCAAATGGTTCTTTATAAGAAGTATTTTGCAGAACAATATAATGTCCCTGTTGACTCTATTGATTGCAAGTATTTTATTGTAAAACGTAAAGTACCAAAAGATCCTAAATATCCAGCAATGGCTTCACGTATTCAAACATATGAACCCTCATCAGGTAAAGTAACCATGAATCGTGTGTCTAAGCATCTTCATGAATTTATTAACGATTGTTTTAAAGACGATATGTATCAGGTGAAGGACTACACTAAAAACCCATCAGATAAAAATTGTAGGTGGTGTCCTTTTAAAGATAAACCTGAACTCTGTGATAAAGAACATTCAAACTAGGATATTTCCTTTTATAATCGCATTATCAGCATTATCTGTTTCTGCATCAGCTGCTTTTTATTCTGTAAGTGGATTAAGTAAGCTTTTTGCGGGAGCAGCTTTTGCTGTAATTATAATGGCTGCTTCCCTTGAAGTAGCTAAATTAGTAATAGCATCTTTACTTTATCAGTATAGAGAAAATTTACCTCGTTTACTTAAATATTATCTTTCAATAGCATGTTTTATATTAATACTAATTACAAGTATGGGTATTTATGGTTTTTTATCTGCTGCTTATCAAGAAACTGCCGCTAAAGCAGGTAATATAGATTCTCAAATAGCACTTATTGAAACTAAACGAGATAATATAAAAGAACAACTTGCGATATACAACGCAGAAAAAGAAACCATTAACGAGGCGGTGAGCAGCCTGAGGTCTGGCTTATCTAACAATGTAATACAGTATACTGACACATTAGGCAATGTGATTACTACAACCTCTTCATCTACGAGACGAGCTTTAGAAAAACAACTTGATCAAGCGATAGGTAGACAAACCGAAATTAACAATAGAGTAGATGGCTTGAACCAACAATTATTTGAATACGAAACAGAAATAGTTGAGGTTACTAGTAATGCTAATATAGCGGGTGAGTTAGGACCACTTAAATATTTATCTGGTTTAACAGATAAACCTATGGATCAAATTATTAACTGGTTATTGTTGACTATTATATTTGTATTTGATCCTTTAGCTATTGCTCTTGTAATTGCTGCCAATTTTGCATTCGCACAATTAAAACCTAAAAAAGAAAAAAAAGTTCCTTCTCCTCACTATTCGCCCCAACCATTTACTCCTAAACCCGAGATAATAGAAAAAATAGTTGAAAAAGAAATTATTAAGGAAGTCCCTGTAGAAAAATATATTAAATTACCTAAAGAACTAAAAAAACCTTTAGAGGAAGTAATTAAACACGCAAGAAGAAGAGGTGAAAAAATACCTAGTATACGTAGGTTTTTTGACTAATCCATATATGTATATGTAAACATATACAATCATGGCTTTAAAATTAACATCTGTAAAATTAGAAGAAAAATTATTTGAAGATTTTAAAATTGCTTCAATTAGAAAAAAATTTAATCTTCAAAAATTAGTAAATAGAAGTATACATCTCTATCTAACTGACGAGGAATTTGCAAAATCCCTTCATACACATACTGATCTCACTATAAGTGGTAGTGGGTTATAAAGTATAAAATAAAAGTTATAAAATAAAAGTTATATGCAACAGATACAACTTCCTAAACTTAGGAAAATGGGGGAACCTATTAAAGTAGATAAAAAAGATTATATCCCCCATGAAAAAAGAAAAAAGATATTACTTCTTTGCGACGATATAAGGCTACATAGTGGAATAGGCACTATGGCTAAAGAAATTGTTATAAATACAGCTCACCACTTTAATTGGGTTAATTTGGGAGCTGCTATTAAACACCCCGAACAGGGAAAAGCATTTGATTTAAGTGCAGAAATCAATCAAGTAATAAACATCCCGGATTCAGAAGTAAAAGTAATACCCTGGGATGGGTATGGTAATGATCAAATAGTAAGGCAACTTATAGAACAAGAAAAACCAGATGCTATACTTCATTTTACTGATCCCCGTTACTGGACTTGGCTTTATAGAATGGAAAAAGAAATCAGAACTAAAATACCTATAATATTTTATACTATTTGGGATGATTTACCCTATCCAATGTACAATAGAGACTTTTATCGTTCAGATGATCTGTTACTTTGTATTTCTAAACAAACTAAAAACTTAGTGGAAAATGTACTTAAAGATTATCCTAAAGAGGATTGGCAAGTACAGTATGTCCCTCATGGGATAGACCACAAAACCTTTTTCCCTATTATTAATGATTTAGAATTTCAAGTATTTAAGGACAAATTTTTAGAAGAAGAAGAATATGATTTTATAGTATTTTGGAATAATAGGAACATTAGAAGAAAAAACCCAGGTGATGTAATCACAGCTTGGAAAATTTTTACGGACCAATTACCTAAAGAAAAAGCAGAACGCTGTTTATTAATTATGCATACTGATAAAGTTGATAATAATGGTACCGATATACCGGCAGTTATTGAAACTATGTGTGATCCTAAAAGATCGAAAGTTAAATTTACAAATGGTAAATGTGATCCTAAAACGTTAAATTACTATTATAATTTAGCAGATGCTCAATTTATGATGACTGATAATGAAGGTTGGGGTTTATCATTAACTGAAGGATTAATAGCAGGAAATATGATTATAGCCCCTGTACAGGGAGGTATGCAAGACCAGATGCGTTTTGAGGACGAAAATGGTGATTGGATTAACTTTACATCTGAACATCCTACTAATAGTAATGGAAAGTATAGAAAACATGGAGAATGGGCTATCCCAATGTGGCCTAAAACTCGTTCGCTAAAGGGTTCTCCTCAAACTCCTTATATATATGCTTCTCAAGTAGACATAGAGGATGCGGGGTTGGGCCTTTTAAGTTGTTATCAATTAGGTAGAAAAGAAATACAACGTAGAGGATTAAAGGGTAGAGAATGGCTTTTATCAGAGGAATCGTCTATGACAGCTAAGGGGATGGGGGAAAATTTTATAAATTATATAAAAATTTTATTTGAAAAATGGACTCCCATAGAAAAATACACAATAGAAAAAGTAACTGACGGACATAGTACCTATAATCATAATTCCGTACAGTATACCCCTGAATTTGAACAAAAATTAAAAGAAGTTTTAACATGAAACCAGTATGTATAGTAAGTTGCCCAATAGATACTTTTAGTGGATATGGACACCGTTCAAGAGATTTTGTTAGATCTTTAATAGAGGCTAAAGATAAAGAATGGGATATTAAAATATTACCCCAAGTTTGGGGAAATACTCCTTGGGGGTTTTTAAGTAAAAAAGATCTTCTAAGAGAAAGATTTATCCCACAATTAACCCAAAAACCTGACATATGGGTACAAATTACGGTTCCTAATGAATTTCAACCAATAGGAAAATTTAACATAGGAGTTACAGCTGGTATTGAATCAACATGCCCGCCACCAGAGTTTATAGAAGGGATGAATAGAATGGATTTAAATTTAGTATCATCTAATTTTACTAAAAATGTGTTTCAATCAATACAGCTTACCCAAAATGATGAACAAGGTAATCCTACAAAAGAATTTAAACTTCAAAAACCAATTGAAGTATTATTTGAAGGATTAGATACAGGAGTTTATTTTAAAGAATCTAATAAGTCAGGGTTACTAAATGAAATTAATGAAAGTTTTTGTTTTTTATTTACAGGTCATTGGTTACCTGGTAAACATGGAGAAGATAGAAAAAATGTTGGTACTTTAATTGAAACTTTCCTTCACACTTTCAATAAAAGGGGACCTAAACCTGCTTTACTTTTAAAAATTAATAAAGTAGATTATAGTTTATTAGATAAAGAAAATATTCTTAAGAATATTAGAAAAATTAGAAATAAATTTGAAAATAAAGAAAATTTACCTAACATTTATATTTTACATGGTGAATTTTCAAATGAAGAGCTAAATAAAATTAATAATGATCCTAAAGTAAAAACTTTTATTTCTTTTACTAAAGGTGAAGGTTTCGGTAGACCACTCTTAGAACAAGCGGTAACAGGAAAACCAGTAATTACTACTAATTGGAGTGGTCATACTGATTTTATTAAACCTGAATATAATGTTTTGGTGGGGGGTGAACTTAAAAATATTCATAAATCGGCCGCTAATAATTTTTTATTAGAACAGGCACAGTGGTTTAATATAGATAAGGAAGTAGCTTCAAAGGCTATGAAAGACGTTTATAAACACTATAAAAAGTATCTTGAACAAAGTCGTAAACAAACTAAATTTTTAAAAGATAATTTTAGTTTAGATGAAATGACTAAAGTTTTAAGTAAGTATTTAGATAAAATTAACGTAACAACTAATATACCTTTAAAATTACCTGAGTTAAAAAAACTTACTGATAACGAAATGCCAAAACTTAAACTTCCTCAATTAAAAACACTATGATTACTGATTTAACTATATGCCCCTGTTGTGGTTCAGATGCTTGTTCTAAAACAAATATAGTTTATGAAAATAAAAACATAAATAATTATCTTTGTTGGACTTGTGGGTTTACTACTAATGACTTATTACTAGACGGAAGTGAATTTGAAAAAGAAAACTATGAACTTACAGCAGAATTAATAAAAGATTTAAAACAGGTACATAAAGATTTGGCTTGGTATCCTAAGGTTATTAATTTAAATGAAAAGGGAATGGTATTCCCCGAATGGAATAAAAGAATTAAGGACTGGTATTGGGCGGCTGTTAAAGCCATCCCTGTATCAGAGGAAGAAAAAGAAAAATATCCAGATCCTTTAAACCCCGGATCATTTTATAGTTTTAGAATGGATATGAAGGGAATTAAAAGATTTAATAAAATGGAGTTTATGGATGCTGCCGAAGAAATAGGTTTATTTAATGTGGAATAATAAAAATTGGAACGACGAATATGAAGATTAGTTATGCAATACCCGTTTGTAATGAGTATAAAGAAATAGAATATCTACTTGAATACTTAACTAAACATAAAAGGGAACAAGATGAAATAGTTGTCCAATGTGATCAGGGAAATACCATACAAGAAGTATATAACGTACTAAAGAGGTATTCGGATATAAAAGTTATAGAATTTTCTTTAAATAAAGATTTTGCGTCATTTAAAAATAATCTCAAAGATAATTGTTCTGGGGATTATATTTTCCAAATAGATGCAGATGAATACCCTGAGGAGTACCTTATGAATACAATAGAATGGGTTATTAGTAATAATCCTAAAACTGATATTTTTTGGGTACCTAGGATTAATAAGGTAGAGGGATTAACCCAAGAACATATTGATAAGTGGGGGTGGGTTGTAGACAATGATAAAAGGGTAAATTTCCCTGACTATCAATGTCGTATTCTTAAGAACATAAAACGTATTAAATGGAAAAACAAAGTACACGAAGTACTTACAGGGCATAAAACTGAATCCCAATTACCTGCTAATAAAGAGTTTTGTATTTATCATTTAAAGAGTATAGAACGTCAAGAAAAACAAAATAAATTTTATAATACAATATGATTTTTTGGAGAACCTATAATAATAAAGTATATTCAATACAAGAAGTAGATAATTTAGGATTTTCTATAAATAATCCTTCTTATATCCCGGATAGCTATCTTGACCAAGAAAATTTTATCATATTACGTACATGTTTTGGGTTAGGGGATTGGGGGATTATATCTGCTTTCCCTAGAAAGCTAAAAGAAAAATATCCAAACTGTAAAGTATTGATACCATCACCTAAATTATTAAGAGAAATGTTTGGTGAATTAGAACAAAATTGGTCATCTTGGTCCGATCCTTTTCAAGTAGTACATACAATATTTGATAATAATCCTTATGTAAATGGTTTTATAGATTCCTTTGAGGAAGATGTTTTTAACGATCATTATAGAATTTATGATAAAGAAGATGAACCCTTATTAGAACAAATGTTAAAATTTTGGCAGTTTGAAGATGTTTCTAATATAGAACCGGAATTATATTGGACAGAAGATGAAAAAAAGTTTGCTACTAATATAATAAAAGATCACTGCGAAGGAGAATTTGGAACATTATTAATATCAAATAGATATAAAGGAGAAGGAAAAGACCTAATACAGCAAAAAATAGATGAGTATGATTTACCTATGTTTTATTGGACTTCTGAACAAGATAGCGGTTTTAAATTTAAAAAAGCTTTAGATCTAAGAAATATAAATACTAGAATACAATTATATATAAAATCTGTAGCTAAATTTAATGTAGGAAATCAATCTGGGATGAATGATACTATAGCAAATTATTCTCCTACATATACTGTCCCTAGAGGACCATTAGGTTCTAATTATATAAAAAGTGAAATATACATATGAAAAAAGGAGTAGTATATACCGCTATTATTGGTAAATATGATGAATTACCTGAAAATGATTTTATATCTAAAGATTTAGATTATATTTGTTTTAGTGATAATTATTTTGAGTCGGACTTATGGGACGTAAAACTAATTAACCCTATCTATGAAGAACCAACTAGAGATGCTAGGAAATTTAAAGCATTACCCCATAGATATCTAAAAAATTATGAATATTCTGTATGGGTAGATGGTAATATGAAAATAAAAAGTGATTTTACGAAATTATTTAATAATAATATATTTCAAACATATGATCACACACAATGTTTTGATGTTAGAAACTGTATATATCAAGAGGCTTTAGCCATTTATTCTTTAGGGAATGAAAGTATGAGAGTAACTCCCCAAAAGGGAACAAACAATTGGAAAGATAATCCTTTAATAATTCAAAAACAAATAGAAAGATATAAAAAAGAAGGATTTCCTACTAATTTTGGTTTAGCTGAAACAAGTGTTGTTATTAGGAAACATAATGACCCTAGTTGCATAAAATTAGATGAAGATTGGTGGTTAGAAATGAAACATGGTTCACGTAGAGACCAACTAAGCCTAAATTATGTAGAGTGGAAAAATAATACTAAAATAAATTATATACAGGGAGACGTTAGAAATAATCAATATTTTGAAATGGTTCCTGGTCATAAAGGGAAAAAATAATGAAAAAATTTCTAAACAGTGATAAAATTCTTTGCCTATCACCACACCCAGATGATATAGAATATGGGGCGTTAGGCATTATGATAAAACATCCTGGAACCCAGTTTGATATCCTTACTATATCCATAGGTGGAAAGTTTGATAATTCTTCGGGTAAAAATAGATTTAAAGAGTGTTCTTCTATATGGGGTTCTATTCCTAATATTAAGGGAGATTTTCTTTTGGAAGACCATACTATTAACTTTCAATATGATCAATTAGTACATTTAATTGAAAATAAGTATGACATGTCATCTTATGATTTGATACTAATTCCCACACATGAAGATACCCACCATGATCATAAAAAAATAAATGTAGTAGGAATGGCTCTTACTCGTAAAAATAAATGTGGTATAGTTGATTATAAAACACCAAGTACTTTAGAAACATGGGTACCTAACCATTTTGTTGATATTAGTTCTTTTTTAGATTTTAAAATAAAACAATTACGTAAATTTAAGACGCAAGCTAAACATTTATATTTCCGAGATGACGTTATAAAAGCTTTTCATACTAATTATCAAAGTTCTAAAAGGGGTATTGGTTATGTTGAATGTTTTAAAATCCATAGAATTTATGGGTAAAAAAAATATTCTATTTATAACATCACAGTTTAGAGTAGGTGAAAGGATTTATCCTATTATACCTCTTCTATCAAAACATTATAATTTAGATCTGCTAAAGGTTTATCAAATGTCAAATAAACATAGATGGGTAGGAGACATAGATTTAAGAAAAACAGTATTTGATGCGGAATATTTGGGTTATTTTAAACATATTTTTTATGATTATTGTGATGTATCTAAGTATGATTTAATTATATCAGATGATAATAGAGTTACTGCTAAAACTGGTTTACCTAAAATATATAGTAATAAAAAGGGGCCACTAATAGCATGTTCTCACGGTAATGGCTCAAAGGGAATTCATGAAGATGATTATATGAAAATGGGATTTAAAAAATCATTTGATATGTGTTTTGCCTTTGGTAAAAAAGAAACCAAATACAGTTATATAATAGATGCGGGTATTCCCTCTAATGATGCATTAATTAAATATGAAAATGTTGATAAAAAACATGTTTTAGTTATAATTAATTTTTTAGGAAATAGACATTCTCCTTTTAAAATTAATTTTGATGAATCTTTATTTAAAAATCTTTATTTAGAAAGATTACAATATTTTTATGGAAAAAAACTACCTATTATTTTAAAACTAAAAAGTAGAGCAGATGAAAGTACTTTTACTAATAATGTAAAATATTTAAAAAATATTTTTAGTGAAATAAACGTTGATTATAAAATAGTAGTAGATGAAAAGAATGATAATAAATTAATCGCAGAAAGTGCATACGTAATCTCTGCCCCTTCTACTTTAGCATTAAAACCAATACAATTAGGTATTCCTACGGTATTAATTAAAAACTCAGGGGCATTAGGAGTATTTGATGATTATGATGGTATATTTAGCAAAGGAGAAGATTTTTGTTCATATCTTAAAAATTATTCTAAAAAGGTAGATTTTATAAAAAATACAATTACGGGGGGATTAAACTTTAATAGTACAGAAATAATGTATGATAAAATAAAACAGTATGGAATCAGTTAACCAAATACTAGAAAAAATAGGAGAAGATAAATTTCAAAATTTAAGTACGACTTCTTTAAAGTTTAAAAGAGACGTATGGGATTTTTTTCAGAAATTTAAAGATAAAAATGCATTAGAATTAGGTACTCATAAAGGACAAACATCTAGACTAATGTCATATCTATTTAAAACAGTTTATACTGTAAATAAGTTAGATAATATAGATGCAAAAGAACTTAATAAAGATATAAATAATATAAATTATATATCAAATTTTGAACTTTATGGAAATATTCCTTTAAATATAGATTGTAAGTTTAGTTTATTTTTTTTAGACGCAGGACACAGATATGAAGAACTTATTTTTGATATTAATAGAGTAACTTCTATGTCGTGTGAAGAAGATTGTTATATATTATTTGATGATTATGGTTCAATGATTAATCCTGGCATTAAACAAGCCGTAACCCAAGCAGTTGATTCTAATGTATTAGAAATTGTAAAATTTATAGGACACCAAAAAGATCATAATTTTGGAACAGGAAATAAAGGAGGAAATGATAGAATACTCTATGATCATGAAGGAGTAATAACAAAAATAAAATGGCATCAATGAAAATAGCAGTTGTAACACCGGTATCACATTTAGATGGGATTATACCTTTAATTATGACTAAGGGTACCCCCTTCCTTTATGAAGAGGCATCTAAGGAGACCGTAAGAGAATTATTACTATCACACAATATAGATACTATAATTTGTAACCCTAACCAACAAACCTATAAAATAGATAAAGAATTACTTGAGGGAACCAATGTAAAATTAATTAATACCTGTTCCACAGGAATGAATCATATAGATCAAGAATATTGTAAATCACAAAATATTACTATTTATTCCTTAACTAAAGATATGGAGTTAATTAATGATTTACCATCAACATCTGAATTAGCTTTTGGTTTAATGTTATCTTTATTAAGACAAATACCACAAGGTCAAAACCATGTATCCAAATATGGTTGGGATTATACTCAATTTGTAGGCCGCCAAATAAAAGATTTAAAAATAGGAATTATTGGGTATGGGCGTTTAGGTAAGATAATGGAAAAATATTGTGAAGCATTCGGAGCAAAAACTTTTATTTATGATCCCTATGTAACTGTAACTAAAAGTTTTAATGGAGGTAAAGCCTATATCCCCCAAACATCCTTAGAACAAATGTTTCAAGAATGTGATGTAATATCTCTTCACGTACATGTTACAAATGAAACTAAGTATATGATTAATAAAAAATTACTTGGTTTAGTACAAAAAGATTTATATATTATTAATACCTCTAGGGGCGAAATAGTAAATGAATTAGATATAGTAGATGCTTTAGATACTGGAAAATTAACAGGATACGGAACAGATGTAGTTGAAAATGAGTTTGACGATCTAACTAAATCCCCTATCATTAAGGCAATGAATAATGGAAAAAATATAATAGCAGTTCCTCATGTAGGAGGTATGACAATTGAAGGTCAAACTAAAGCATATAAATGGGCAATAAATAAATTATGAAAATATTAACAATTATACCAGCAAAAACAGACTCCACTAGATTATCTAAAAAAAATATACAAAAAATTAAAGGTAAAACATTAGTCGAATATTCAATTGATTATGCTAAACAAAGTAAATATAATCCTTATATTGTGGTATCATCTGAGGATAAAGTTGTTTGGGACTTAGCTATAAAAAATAAAGTAGAATGGGCACGCCGACCTAAATATTTACTTAAAGATGCCGAAGTAACAGATGTTTACATAGATTTACTTAATTCTTTAGATAGAAAATTTGATTTAATAGTATGTTTACAACCAGACCATCCTGATAGAGAACATACATTTGATTACTGTGTAGATTACTTAATTAATAACAATTATGATGATTTAATTACTATTGAACCATCGTTTAAAAGAAGTGGATCAGTAAGAATTTTTAAATACGACCACTTAATTAAAGGACATGTTAGTAAAAGAATCGGTTGTATTAAAGATGATGCTACCGATATTCACTATCAGGAAGATTTAGAAAGAGCAAAATCAAGAATATGAAAATTATCGCAGAAATAGGATGGAACCATTGTGGTGACATAAAACTAGCAAAACAAATGGCTAAAGCCGCCCAGGAAAATGGAGCTACATATGCAAAATACCAAACATGGTCAGTAGATAGACTTAAAGAGGGATCCTGGGATGAAGATGGTAGAAGACAAATATATGAAAAAGCAGAATTAACAGAAGAAAATCATATAGAATTAATTAATTATTGCAATGAAATTGGAATTACCTTTTTATCATCTGTATTTAGTATTCAGGATGCTAAATTATTAGTTGAATTAGGTTGTAATGAAGTTAAAATCCCTAGTTTTGAGTCCCGTAATCATGGTTTAATCAAATACTGTAATGATAATTTTGATACTGTATTTATGTCAACAGGAACTTCTACAATGGATGAAATAAAAACCAGTGTAAAATTATTTACTAAATCTAGATTATATTTATTACATTGTGTTTCTTCTTACCCCTGTAACCCATCAATAGCAAATATTCCTAGAATGATAGCTATGCAAAACATTGATCCAATAACTAACCAATTTATATTTGGGGTAGGATATTCGGACCATATACAGGGAGTAGAATCAGCTAAAGTAGCTATAGAATATGGGGCTAAAGTAATAGAAAAACACTTTACTATTGATAATGACTTACCAGGTAGAGATAATAAATTTGCTATATTACCTAGTGACTTATTAGATCTTTCTTCGTATATTAAACTAAGAAATGAAATGTTAATAGATCATGGGGTAGATTATCAGGAATGTGAAACGGATAGTAGAAATAACTACACGGGAAGATTTAATAAATAATAATCATGGAAAGAAAAACTATTATAATAGGTAATGCGCCTAGTGTATTACTAAACAAATATGGTGATAAAATAGATTCATTTGATAGAATTATCAGAATGAATGACTACGTACTAGAAGGATATGAAGAATATGTAGGTAGTAGAGAGGCCCACGTATATGCTAGAAGCCATAATGCTGAATATAAAACAAGAAAAGCATCTGCTTTTGAAGAAATATGGTTAAAAAGACTTTGGGTTAGGTGGTTTAGAAACTTTGGTTATAAACCTTTTGAAGAAATAACATCTGTAAATAATATTCCTAGTAATATAAAACTATTTGATCCTGAAGGGGGTCCTGTAACTAGTGCCTATGATGGTCCTTTTTATTCACAAGGAAAACTAATTAATATACCAAATACGAAAAATGGGCCCGCAGTAAAAACAACAGGATTAATGACTATAGATAGAGCTATAAAAGAATTCTATAGCGAAGGAAATCCTATTTATATATACGGTTTTACTTTTTTTAATCAAATGGGTGATAATTCAACTAAAGTTAATAGACCCCACTATTATATAAAAGAACCACCAAATATGTACCATACTTGGACACAGGGACAGGTAGGAGACCATTATCAGCATACGTTTAATATCGAAAGAGATTATGTTATAGCACTTATAGAACAAGGGAAAGTTAAACCTTTATTTGAAGATGAGATTTATAAGCAACTAGACTTTTCACACTTAGAGCCTTGTCAAGAGTATATTCCCGATTTTTTAGCTAATAAACCCAGACCAACTAATAAGTGGGCGGGACAAGTATATGGAAATGCAAAAAATACCTAAAAATAATGTTAAATTTTGAAAATATAGGAGATAAATTTATCTCTACCGTTAATTCCCCAGAATGGAATTCCCTCCAAACCAAATTTAATGAATGTGACGAAATATTCGTATTGGGACATGGGGGTAATTTAGCAATAGCTGACCATGCTGCTGTTGATATTACAAGACTTTCTAATGGAAAGAAAAACGCTACAGCCCCGGGTTCAGCTATTGTAAATACATCCCTTATTAATGATACTAATTGGGATCAATGGATGGTTGCCTGGTTAGAAGCTAGAAACCGCAATAGAACTAAATCCCAAATGAAAAAAACATTAGTATGGGGTATTAGTTCTTCAGGTAAAAGTATAGATATCATTAAAGCATTACAGTGGGCGGAACAAAATAAAATGCAGGTAGCATGCACTACTTCGTATCCCTTAATTGAAAAGGTACCTAACCTAACAGAAGTAGTATTAGGAGCAGATTATTACCACACGGCTGAAGTTCTAACTCTTCTTCTTAGTTACCAGTTAACTCATGGTTCTGGGGCTGAATGCCCCCCTATTGGTCAAAATAGTCCCGAAGAATTAGAAAAATTAAATTGGAATAAAGGAATTCGTAAACATTCTTATCCAGATGAGAAAATAAATCTAGGAATAGATTTTGATGGGGTAATGCATAAAAATAGTAAGGGTTTTTATGATGGAACTGTATATGATGATCCTATAGAAGGTACTGAGGAGGCATTAAAAGAACTTTCCTCTAAATATACTTTAATTTGCTACACCGCAAAAGCTAAACCTGATAGAATGCTTATAAATGGTAAAACAGGAACCCAATTAGTTTGGGAATGGTTAAAAAAACATGGTTTTGACAAATATATTTCTAAAGTAACAGCTGAAAAACCCCGTGCAGTTGCTTATATTGATGATAAAGCAGTTAGATTTACTAATTGGGATTCATGTATTAGTGATTTAAGTAAGTTAAATATACTATGATAGTATTTATTCCTATTAAAAAAGAATCGGAAAGAGTTCCTAATAAAAATTTTAGGCAGCTTGATGGTTTACCATTATGGAAATATTGTGTTGAAAAATTAGAAAAATATAGCGTTTATATTGATACTGATAGTGATGAAATTATAAACGAATCTAAAGCATATAATTATGTAACTTGTTATAAACGTGATAATAATTTAATAGGAAATAAAACTTCAGTTATAAATTTAATAAAACATTTTATTGATAAGTTTAATATAAAAACACCTATTTGTCAAGTACATGTTACATCACCTTTTTTAGATGTAAAACATATAGACCAATCTTTTAAGGTGTTAGCACATACAAACTATGATTCAGTATTTAGTGTAACTAAAGTGCAAAAAAGATTTTGGGATAAAAGTTATAATCCTATTAATCATAACCCTAAAACTTTGCTGCCTACCCAAAATCTAGAACCTTGGTATGAAGAAAATTCTTATCTATATACTTTTTGGCCAAATGTTATTAAGGAATTTAATAATAGGATAGGAAGTAATTCCCATATGATGGAAATAGGATATCCCTATAATCTAGATATAGACACAGAAGATGATTGGAACTATTTAAAATTTTATAGAAATTGAAATTATTATGGCAGCAAATATCATCTAGTGAAATAACTACAATATACTGTAATAGTAAATTTGATGGTATTGTATTTGATGAAGAACACGGGAATTTTGGTTGTGAAAAATTATTTACTCTAATTCAACTAACTAATGCTAATAGTAAAAAATCATTTGTTAGATTTTCAGAATTAGATAAAAGTAAAATCAGAAAAGCATTAGATGCGGGTGTATCAGGATTAATCTTTTCTACAGTTGATAATCTACAGTATTCGGAGGAAATATTAAATTGGTGTTTATACCCCCCTAGGGGGAATAGAGGCCAAGGATTAGTAGCTGAAAATAATTGGGGGGATAAACCAGAATTATTGCAAAAAAGAAACCCTATACTAATAGCCCAAATAGAGAGTAAAAAAGGCATATCTCTCTTACCTAAAATCCAAAAAACATTTGATTATTTTATGTTAGGTCCCTATGATTTAACAGCAGATTTAGGATGTGTGGCTAAATGGGATCATCCTTCGTATTTAAGATCGATTCAAGATTTTTGTAATTATATCCCTGAACATAAAAGAGCAGTACATTTAGTATCTAATATAGAAAAAGAAATACCAAAATTTAGTAATTACGGTTTGGTTGCTTTAGGAATGGATACTACAATATTAAAAACGAATATAAATAACTTAATAAAATAAATAATGGCTAAATTTGGAAAAGAAAGATTCCCTGCTACATATCAATCACATGTAGGGATGGGTACTAGTGATTTACTTCATGCTAATTCTATAGAATTAACAAATATTTTAGTAGAAAATAAAATTATATCTAATGATAGTAAAATTTTTGAACTTGGAGCAGGACCCGCTAGAAATTTATACTATATCTATAAAGCATTAGAAGGGCATAATTTAGATAATTTGGAATTATCTTGTAATGATCTTTTTGAAAAAGAAGCATTTCAACACATGCATAAGGATATAAGAAAGATAGTAAAATTTTATGAAGAGGATTCTGAGGATATGGTTAATAATAATATCATTCCTAACTTAGACTTATTTTTAGTATCTGATCATTTTATGCACCTACAATACGATAAAGCGGATAATATAATAAAAGGAATTCTAGCTAATTGGAAACCAAAACATATTATGTTAAGGGAAGTAAAAAAGGAATATGAAACCCCAAACCATCCTAGATTATATCATAACTATAATCAATTTTTATCAGATTATGATTTAATTCATGATGTAACTAGTAAACAAACTAATAAAAGTAATAATATAGAATATTTTATCTGGCTACTAAAAAGAAAATAATATGGACAAATTTACCTTTTTAGATAATATAAAACCAATTGAAAATAATTATACTTTAATTAAACAAAATCAATCTGATTTTAAAATTAAATATGTAATTAATAGTCATGTTGATTACATGGAAGAAGCATTAGCATTTATGTTACCATATGCTAAAGCTGAAATACCTAAAGAAGACATACTAGTAGTACTTGGTGGGGGCGACTCAAATCAATCATTTATACATGATGGTGTAGAATTTCAAATAGTAAATTATAATGCTTGGGATTTCCATTCTTTTATCTTCATTACAGAAAACCCAGATAAGTTTAAAGATTATGAATATGTTTTTTATATGCATGATACTTGTTGCCCTTATAGAGGATTTTACGATGCGTCTTACAATATAAAAAAAGGAAAAAATGCTTATGCATTGTCTGATGCTATGTCATCTAATATAGGCCTATATAAACTTTCGTATTTAATGAATCAAAGCATTGTAAATTTTGAAAAACTTAAAAACGTTTCAGGCCCCACTGGTACAGCTCATGAAGACTGTTTATTAAGAGGAGAGGGTAAAGCAAATTCATATAATAAAAGAAAATCAATATATGAAAGAGGTGTTGGTGATAAATTATTTCATTTAGGGAATAATAGAAAATCTGATACCGTTAGTTCTTTTAAACCTAATATTTTTAGACCCTGGCCCTCTAATATAGGAAATAACCTTCCTAAATTTATTGGGCAGTATCTTACTTATAAAGATGTATATCATACTGGAAATTATAGAAGAGTAATTTATTGGAAAAATTTAAATCTAGCTAAATTCAAATCAAACCCTCAATTAGGCGGATATGGTGGAAGATAATATTAGTATAATAATTAGAAATAGAAATGAAAACGAATATATTGGATTTGCTATTCAATCATGTTTAGATCATTTTAAAAAACCCGAAATTATAATTGTAGATAATAATTCTACGGATGATTCTTTACACACAGTAAACTTGTTTAAAGATAGAACTACAATTAAAATTATTTCCATTAATGATTATACCCCGGGCAAATCGATTAATTTAGGAGCTAAACATGCTACTAGAGATATAATTTTAGTACTATCAGCTCATTCTCAAATTATTAAAGTAGATTTAAAAGCCATAAAAGATGATTTACATAGGGCTGTAGCAGTATTTGGTCAACAAATACCCATATATAAAGGTAAAAAAATATCAAAAAGATATATTTGGAGCCATTTTAAAGAAGGTCATGTAGTAAACATGTTTTCTAAAATAGAAAATAGACAGTTTTTACACAATGCATTTTGTTTTTATGATAGACAGTTTTTATTAGATAACCCTATGCCTGAACAATATGCTGGTAAAGAAGATAGATATTGGGCTATAGATATAGTAAATAAAGGTTATAACTATTTTTATGACTCTACACATAAAATAAATCATTTTTACACCTCTAACGGTGCAACTTGGAAAGGAATAGGATAACATGAAAAAAAACATAGTATTTATACCCAATATAGGTGTGGGGAATAATAGAAATAAACCATACCATTTTTCAGTAAAAAGTTGGGAAAAGTGGGCTGAACAATATGATGATGTAGAAGTAATAGAATGGACAGAACCCATCCTTAGTACTGAAGATTTTCATATTATTTATCAAAGAGAATGGGTTTTTGATATATTAGATCATAACGGAGTAAATTATGATCAAATTTTAGTAGTAGATGCTGATACAATTGTTCATCCAAATTGTCCTAATTTTTTTAAAGAAACAAATTATGAATATGCAGGTGTAATTGAAAACGCAGATTATGAATGGGTAACTAGAAGCATTAATGGGTGGGGGCATTATTTGCTGCCTGATCACATAAAACCTAAAACATGGGAATATGTTAATACTGGTTTTATTATTATAAATGAAAAACATAAAGATTTTTTCAATAAAGTAAAAAATTATTATTATGATAATATAAATCACATTAATGATATTAAGTCGAATGCATTATATCAAAATTTCAAACTTACTTCTATTGGCCAAACTATTGTAAATTATTTTTTAATAGAAGATAATATTAAAAAGACTTTGCTACCTGAATGTTATAATTTAACAAATCTTTATATGAAAAATCTACTTCATGTCCCGGGTAGATCTTGGTGGCCAGATGAATTAATATTTTTAGAAGCAGGATGGGTATATCATTTTAATGGTATTCCAGCAGGTACTAGAAATCAACATTATTGGATGGAAAGAACTTATAACGAATTATATGGTTAAAGTAGGATTATTAGGTTATGGTAGTTTTGGAAAGAAGATTAAATCAAAACTAAATAATATAAAAAACATTTCTATTGAATGGATTTATACTTCGAAAGATAAGTGGTGGGTAAATACTGTAGATATAGATTGGGTTATCATAGCAACTCCTAATGAATTTCATTATGAACAAGCTAAATACTTTTTAGAGCAAGGAGTAAATGTGTTTTGTGAAAAACCTGGAACGTTATGTTCTAAATCTTTAAAGGAACTAATACAAATATCTAAAGATAATAATTTATATTTTTATGTAGATGATGTATTAACTTATGAAAATATAATCCCTCAAAATAATTTTATATATAAAAAGTGGAGTAATTCGTTATCTTCAAATATTATAGATAGAATGGCGTATCATCATTTTTATTTAATATATGATACTTCATTTCCAACTAATAAAATTTTTTCTAAAATAGAAATTATTAAAAATGATATTAATCATAAAATTTTTACATTAAATCTCAGTGATAAAAAATATAAGTTCGAATATGATTTTAGTTGGTATAAACAAAAAATACATAATATAAAACCCCAATATAATGGAGATGCTTTAGAAAAAATGCTAAAACAAGTGTTAGCAGGTAAAGCTAATTTTAATCTAAATCATCAGAGAAGTATATTTGCAACATTAATAAGTGAACATGTAAAGAAAGAAATATATGGTAAATGTTCAGTAGTAGGAGCCGGGATATATGGGATAACGACTGCTATAAAGTTAAAAACAGCAGGATATGACGTAGATTTAATGGAAGGTGAAAATGATATAATGAAGGCAGCCTCGGGAATAAATCAATATAGAGTACATAGAGGGTATCATTATCCTCGTAGTTTAGATACTATTAAATCTTGTAAAGATAATGAACAATCTTTTATTAAATATTATAATCGATCTATAATTCGTAAAAACAATCATTATTACTCAATAGCTAAAGAAGACAGCCTAATAACCCCAAAACAATATTTAACTACATTAGATAAAACAGATTTAGAATGGGAAATAGTAGAAACTTCACCTAATTGTAATCTTACTATAAAAGTAAATGAAAAACTTTATGATCCCTATATTTTAAAAGAAATATGCCATAATAGGATAAAGGGAAATGGAATAAACTTAAAGTTAAATACGTGGGTATCAAATAAAGATTTAAAAGATTATAAATATAACATATACGCTACTTATTCATCTTTAAATAAATTAACAGATAAAAAACAGAACTATCAATTTGAATTATGTGAAAAACCTTTATTTAAATTACCAAGTAAATATAAAAACAAAAGTCTAGTAATAATGGATGGTCCTTTTATGTGTTTTGATCCATACGCTGATACAGACTATCATTTAGGAGGTAATGTAGTACATGCTATACACATTAGTAACATTGGTATAAATCCGGAAATACCTCCTCCTTATAAAAGGTATATTAATAAGGGGCTTATTAAAAAACCTAAGTATACTAACGTTGATAGATTTATTGAGTCAGCTAAAAAATTTTTTCCTGATATAGAATCAGCAAAACATATAGGTTCTATGTATACTGTCCGAACAGTATTACCACATAAAGACAACACAGATGAAAGACCCACAATAGTAAAAAAACAAGATAATAATTTTATTTTATTTAGTGGTAAAATAGGTAATTGCGTAGAAGCAGCTAATAAAATTAAAGAATTAATAAAATTAAACCATGAGTAATATAGCATTTATTTCAGAATTACCCTTTACTGGTAAAGTAGATAGAAATCATCCCCATATGAGAACAGAATTTGCCCAATTTTGTGCTCTCAAAGCGGACCACTATTGTTTTTATGATTATGATTCTAAATTAAATAAAAATTATGACCATATAATTTTACTAATAAGTAAAACAGATAAACTTAGAAATTATTTATATACTAACAAAATAAATTTAGTGTCTGAATTAAAACAATATGGTAAAAAAATATGGTTTATGCAAGAGGCTACAGCACAAGTTTATCAGCAAATGCCTTTACACCACCAAATATATCATTATAATTTATTACAAGAAGTAGACGCCATACTAACAGAAAACACTACTGATTTTAATTATTTTAAAGGTTTAGTAGGGGATAAGAAACAAATAGATACTATCCCCACATTAATCATAGAAGATAATTTTAAACATTTACTAAATACTCCTAAAGAAGAAAAAGCAATAATAGGGGGTAATTGCAATGCCTGGTATGGTGGTTTTGATTCGTATGTCACCGCATTACAATTTAATGCCCCTATATCTGTTCCTAAAATGAGAAATGTAGAAAACGAAAATCAATTTATTAATCTTTTACCACATGTAACATTTAATGAATGGATGCAAATATTATCTACATTTAAATATGCTGTTCACTTAATGCCTAATGTAACGGCAGGTACATTTGCCCTTAATTGTGCCTTTTTAGGAATACCTTGTATTAGCTATGCTCAATCAGATCCTCAAAGAATATGCCAACCTGAATTATCTATTGAAAAGTTTGATTTAGAAAAAGCTGTAAAACTAGCTAAAAAACTAAAAGAAGATGTGGATTTCTATAAGAAATGTTCTATGGATGCTAGAACTAATTATAATAAATTTTATAGTGAAGATATATTTTTAGTACATATGAATAAAGTATTATCATGAAAATAAGTTTTATACAACCGGGAAGAAATAACCTTAAGTACCTAAAATGGTCTTATGACTCAATTAGAAAAAATCAAGGTAACCATGAAGTAGAAATTTGTGTTGCAGATGATTTTTCAAACGATGGTACATGGGGTTGGTGTCAAGAAATGATGGATAAAGACCCATTATTTAAAGCAATTAAAAACGATGGTCCTACTAGACTAGGCCATACTATATTGTATGATAGATTAGTTAATGAAGTAGCTACAAATGATGTTTGTATGATCTATCATGCCGACATGTATTTGTGCCCGGGTGCATTAGATTCAATTGAAGAACATCTAACAGACAAAACAATTGTATCATTAACTAGAATTGAACCTCCATTGCACCCGCCCGGGCCTGAAAAAATATTATTTGATTGTGGTATTGAACCAGAAGAATTTGATGAAGAAACTTTAATGTCTTATTTACAAACGACTAGTAAAGATAGATTAAATAAAACGACAGAGGGTATATTTGCTCCTTGGGCATTTTATAAAAAAGATTTCCAAGAAATAGGAGGACATGATCCTATATTTGCACCCCAATCAAAAGAAGATACAGATATATTTAACCGTTTTCAGTTAAACGGAATTAAGTTTATTCAAACATGGGAGGGATGTGTTTACCATATGACTTGTAGAGGTAGTAGATTTGCAGATGGGGCTAAACGTAACCCGGGTGGTGAAGTAGTTATGAAAAATAGAGAAACGAATGAATGGTTAAAACAAAATTGGAAATCAACTAGAGAATTTATTCGTAAGTGGGGCCATTTTTGTCTGCATGATGAATTACTGAAACCTATTATACCTCCTAAATATGATGTAGGTTTCATTATTAATAATTGTAATATTAATTTATTAGATTTACTCGAACCATGGTGTAGTACCGTATATACAGACTTTAATATGGCTATGAAATATGCTAGTAATGAACAACTAAATACTTCATTTAATTTAAAAGAAAAATTTTATCCTTTTAACCAACCTAAAAATAACCATATTTTAGTTACCATAGATGGTAATAAATTTACACAACAAGATTTTGGCATTATAGAACAACTATCTTTAATTATCCAAGATAGTGGGGAAATAGGAAAATTTAATATAGGTAATTTAGATATTGAAATATTTAGTATTATAACATATGAACATGAGTTAATAATTTGTAAAGATAATTTAGTAAAATGAAAAAAGTATTAGTAACAGGAGGGGCTGGTTTTATAGGATCCCATATAGTAGATCGTTTAGTAAATGAAGGATATAAAGTAATAGTAATAGATAATGAATCAGCAGAAACTAATGATATTTTTTATCATAACTCTAAAGCTGAGTATCATAAAATATCTATTGAAGATTATGATTTAATAGAACCTTTATTTAAAGGTGTTGAGTATGTTTTTCATTTAGCTGCTATAGCTAGAATTCAATTAACAATGTATCGACCTGAAATGGCTGTTTCTGTAAATTATAATGGAACCCATAATGTTTTAAGAGCATCTAAGAAACATAATATTAAAAAAGTAATATATTCATCTACTAGTTCGGCTTATGGGTTAAAAAACCCAATCCCATTAAAAGAAACTATGCCTAAGGATTGTTTAAATCCCTATTCTGTAACTAAAACTGGTGGTGAAGATTTATGCCTGTTATATAATAACGTATATAATCTACCGACAGTAATATTCAGATATTTTAATGTATACGGGGACCGCCAACCTACTAAAGGTCAATACGCTCCCCTAATTGGTTTATTTGCCAGACAAATTTTAGAGGGGAATAAAATGACCGTTGTAGGAGATGGCCTACAAACAAGAGATTATACGAATGTTTTAGATGTGGTAGAAGCGAACATATTAGCGGCTACTTCTGAAAACGTTAATATAAATGGAGAAATATTTAATTTAGGATGTGGTGAAAATTATAGCGTATTAGATATAGCAGAAATGTTAAAATCTAATTATTATGTTTACATACCCCCTAGACCCGGTGAAGCTCGCCATACGTTAGCAGATATTACAAAGGCGAAACAAATGTTAAATTGGACTCCAAAAATAGACTTAAAAGAATGGATGGTTAATTATAAAAAAGAATTAGGAATATGAAAAAAATAGGAATTATTGGAAACGGATTCGTAGGTAATTCAATAGCATTTGGATTTAGCCCTACACATGAAATTAGGATTTATGATAAAAATCCCAAAAGAGCTCTAAATACGATAGAAGAAGTATTAGAATGTGATTTTATATTTGTAGCTGTACCTACCCCTATGAATAAAGATGGTTCTATTAGTTTAGAGGTTGTAAAAAATGCGCTACAAGAAATATCAGAAAAAAATACTAAAAATAATATTATTATTTTAAAGTCAACAATGGTTCCGGGCTCAACAAATAATTTTATTAAACAATTTCCAAAATTAAATATAATATTTAATCCTGAATTCTTAACTGAACGAACTGCTAAATTAGATTTTTTAACACAAGCTAGAATTATTTTAGGCGGTACTAAAAGGTTAACAAAAAGGGTTGCAAAAATATTTGAAGAAAGATTTATGCATTCTTATATAATAGAAACAGATACGGTTACAGCAGAAATGGTTAAATATATGAATAATATATTTTTTGCGAGTAAAGTATCTATAATGAATGAAATGAAAATGATGTGTGACGCTATTGGTGCGGATTGGAAACAAGCATTAGCGGGTTTTGCAGCAGACCAGCGAGTTGGTGATTCTCATTTGAATGTACCCGGCCCTGATGGTAAAATGGGGTTTGGTGGCTCCTGTTTCCCAAAAGATATAAATGCGTTTATAAGTTATGCTAATGAATTAGGTGTTAAAATACCCACAATTGAAGGGGCTTGGGAAACTAACTTAAATGTAAGGCCAGAAAAAGATTGGGAAAATTTAAAAGGTCGATCTGTTGTTGATTCCTAATATATTTATAATAAACAGCTACAATGAAAAAAACTGAATTACATGATATGGTTTTGGAGACTATGAATGAATATATTAGTGAAGCCGAACTTAAAACAGGTGATAATGAATTCACTATTAGGGTAGATGTAAATAGAAATCCAACTAAAAAAGGTATTAAAATTCAACTAATACCTAAAGGCGATACTATACTAGTTGATCCGGATGAAAAAATTGATGTTAATGAAAAAGTTCAACAAGCAATGAACCAAAAATTAAGTAAATTAGATTTACAAGTCAGTATTGATCCAGATATAAAGCAGGCAACGGATAATCCTAACGTGTTAGGTTATTATATTCCCTTGAACCAGTTTAAAAACTTGATTGTAAAAGCTCTTAAAGGCGAATAAGAACTTTGATTTTAAGGGTTTTTTTCTTAAATTTATGATAATGAGAAAAAGAAGAAATATCCCCACAGTCCCCGTAGATTTTTACGAAGACATAGAAAATAAAGATAAATATCAAAGAATATTATATGGTAGTATTCTAGATGGAGTAGAACAAAGTCTCAAATCAAATAAAAACAAATTTATAATGGCTAGAATAAATGATGGCCGTAGTTTAAAAGATATTGAAATATTAGAAGATTCATTCAAAACAAATTTAGAAACAGTATTAGATTATTATGAACAAAATGAAGAATATGAGTTATGTTCTAAAACCCTTAATTTAATCAATCAAATATGAATTCGTTATATTTACTAACAACTAAAAACAGTAATGAAGTAATTACTAAAATTGATGCCCCGAATCTTACAGAAGCAATTATATTATTATCTAAAATAAAACAATTAGATCCTGATAAATTATTAAGCATATATAAAGTTACAGAACAAAAAATTAATTATGGCAGACGAGAAATTGAAGGAGGAACTGAAAAAAATCCTCAAGATTAATGGTACTAAAATATCGAAAGAACGTCCTGTTAAGGGTTTACTTAAAAAAGAGGCATTTATTAGATTTATAGAAAATTACAAATATGCTAATGATAGAGCTTTAATACTTAAATCCGAGCATCAAATTGATTTTGTAAATTTTGAAGAACCTTTTGTTCAAGCAATAGAAGCATTACTCCAATTACATTTTAATAAAAACCAAAAGCAAATCGTTGAATGGTGGCTATATGAAAAATGGAATCAATTAGATGGTAGTGTATTACAACTTAACAATACGGAAACAAACGAAGAACTTCCTTCAGATACCCCTGAAGAACTTTGGGATCTAGTCCAAACATTAAAATGAATAAAATAATCCTTACAAAGGACGATATTTTAAGAGCCCAAAAACATACTTTAAGTAATAGAGCAGCAGCTCGTTATTTGGGTGTTTCATATAATGTATATAAGCGTTACGCACTTACATTCAATGATAATGAAACGGGTAAAACGTTATTTGATAAACATTTAAATCGTCAGGGTAAGGGTATTAAAAAACATTTAGGTGGTTATGGTAAACCAAAGAAAAATATTAAAGCGCCACTTGAGGATGTATTAGAAGGTAGAGTAGATGTATCACATTACACTGTTGATATACTTAAATCACGTTTAATACAAGAAGGTTATTTAGAAGAATGTTGTAGTAGTTGTGGTTTTAATGAAAGGCGGGTAGTAGATTTTAAAGTACCACTTGTACTTAATTTTAAAGATAATAATAAAAAAAATTGGAAACGAGATAATTTAGAATTTCTTTGTTATAATTGTTACTTTTTAAACGTAGGTAATATTTGGAGTGATAATCAACTTAAACAAATGGAGGATTATCAAGTAAATAAAAACACTAATAATAAGGATGAGGAACCAACTTGGGATTTAGACGATGCCCATATTCAACATCTAAAAGAACTCGGTTTATGGGAAGGCGAAGATGGAGATGAGTTTATAGATAGGATATGAAGCACTTAGTTTTAGCATTAGGATTAGTAGCATTACCAGTAAAGCAAAAACAAGAAAGCTTACTATCACCCATTGTACCCCTTACTCCGTATATACAAACAAAAAACGAAACTAAAATACTTAAAATAAACAAACCAAAATCGCTAGTAGATGCTTTAATTTTGGTTGAATCCGCTGGTAACTCAAACGCGTTCAATAAAAAAGAAAACGCCTGTGGTTGTCTACAAATAAGACCCGTTATGGTTAGAGAAGTAAATCGTATATTACGTAAACAAAAGTCAGAACAACGATTTACTAAAGAAGACCGTTGGGATTGTGGATTATCAAAGGAAATGTTTTATATTTGGCGTGATTACCATCACAAGGTATCGAACGATGAAATTATCGCTCGAAACTGGAATGGTGGGCCAAAAGGATATAAAAAACAATCAACAGAGCATTACTGGCACAAAGTTCAATTACAATGGGCAAATTAAAAGAATATCACTTTGGAAACAAGTCATTTAAAGACTATGAAGACGATTTTCTAGATGACGATTACCACTATAATAAGTGGAAAAAAGATAAAAAAAAGAAGCAACGTAAAGACGGAGCTGATGATTTAAGAGAAAAATAATGGATAAAAAAGAAAGGTTTCAATTAGCAAAGAAAAACGTACTAAAACGTTTTCCTAAGGCTGTTACATTAGCAGACAGCAGAGGGAAATTTTATGTAGCACAAGATGGTATAGACATCTGTAATAAAGAGATGCATAAAGCTGTTAAACGAGGAGCAGCTCTTGAAGAATTAGACTTAATTAAAGAAATCAGACACTCGGATACAGTATTTCAAGCGTGGCTTAATGCTGAGAGTATGTTAGTAGCTAACCGCATTATTGAAAGTAATACAGCAAGATTTAGCGATGAAAAAGTAGCAAGTAAAAATTTAGAGTAATGATTGATATTAGAGCAACTATTATAGGTGTTAGTATATTTTTATTTGTGCACGTATTAACTTGGTTCCAATTAAATGGGCAGTTTTTTAATGAGTGGTTTAAAAATAATAATTTTATATTAGCGTTGTTTGGGATTCCCATTTCATATCTTTATATTTATGGAACTAAATATTGTTATGAGGGATTTGGGGGCGTTGTGTGGCCTGGTAGATTCATTGGGTTTGCCTGTGGGATGATTATATTTGCTATATTTGCATCTTCAATTATGAATGAAGGAATTACGGCTAAAACGGGTGTTAGTTTAGCTTTAGCCACAGCACTAGTTGCTGTTCAAGTATTATGGAAATAAAAGAATGTAAACACATTTGGTGGAGAAGGGTACTTAAATCAATGGTACGCGATAGAAAGCTTACACCACTAGAACGAATGTCATCTAGAATTGGTTATATGGGATCGGGATTTTTAATGGCTGGACAATGGACATTAGAACCCATTTTATTTTTAGGTGGTTTTTCTTGTGTTATGGTACAAGTAATAGTTAGAAAACAATGGAATCTAGTAGCTTTATATATTAATGGTATTACAGCTTGGACGATTCACTTTTTTTATGGATAATGAAAGTAGGAGATAAAATAGAATTTTACGTATTTAGTGTTCTAGAAAGAGGTACTATAGTAGAAATTAATAAGGATAAAACACTGCAAATAGCATATGGTGGTGTCATTTATCCGGGTGTTCAAACCTTTAAAACACTACCTAAACGAAAAAAAGAAGTACCACCTTGGTATATTCTAAAAAAATAATTATATTTATATATGACTGATTGATCGCAAGACAATCAAAAACAATTAACCCGGCACCTTAGGGGCCACAAAACTTAAATAACATGGTACATAAAATTGACCTATTTGACCCGCGATTTGTATCGCCATTAGACGTTCTTGTAAAGAACTTTTTTGACCAAGATGCGGTTTTTAACAAACCAGATAACCGCTCAGTAAAACACCCAGTAGACGTATTTGAAGATGAAAACGGGCTAACTTTTGAAGTAGCTT
>VMHT01023674.1_pt1 | contig 27567 bp, 34 predicted proteins | sample 4693611 | NCBI WGS metagenome assembly VMHT01 (sample SAMN12280063, study PRJNA550983) | marine metagenome | isolation source: seawater sampled from same location over 5 years 0.02-0.2 micron viral filtrate | place: USA: collected off the coast of southern California halfway between the port... ... | reverse complement strand
TTAACATTTGATTTGGATGTTGAAAATTCATTACTGGTTGAACTGTTGAAAAACCTTCATTCCCCGTTGGCATTATTTTATTATACTAAAATAAAATAATAGAAATTTATTAACCATCTACAAGTTCATCATCATCATACTCTTCTTCCTCAAAATTACTGTCCATAGCCTCCATTATATCTCTTTCTAAAATAGCCTTCTTAATTTCAGCATTAGTCCTGGCTACCACAATTGGTCTCACAGGCTTATGTAGTTTTAATACAGTATTAAACCGTGCTAATTCATCATCCCTTTTAATATACACAATCGTAAAATTCAACTTCTGAGACAACAAGACCTTATTCTGATTAAAGAAACCAAAAAACTCCATAAAAACTTTAAGTGGTGGCTCTTCTCCCTTATTACAGTCAATCAAAACTACCGCAGGCTTACCTTCAAGTTTATCCAACATTTCCTTTGTCTCATTTAACAAACACTTAACCATCAACATAGCATCAGGAGAATTCCAATCTCCACTTGATGATATCTTAACGATTTTATCACTTTCCCATAAATCTTTGTTAATTAACAACATTTATTTACCCAAATACTTATTCATAAACCACTTATAAATTTGATTTTTTAAAAGAACATATTATAACCAGCCAAATGACTCACTTCAACGAGCACGGACCATGGTATGAAAACCAAGAAATATCTTACCAAAGTATTGTAAGGGATATAAAAACTTTATTCAAAATTGATAACGACGAATCATTAGAATACCTAATCAACCAAGCTTTCCTAGAAATATCAGAAAAAAGTAAAGTCCCTATATCCAAGGAAAAACCTGGTGTATCACCGAGGGGATATTATACTTTTATCAGACAAGACCTAATAAATATAATAACAAGATTACAATTACACAGTAAATAAACAATTATAAGTTTAATTTTGATTTTTATATAAAATATATATAAAAATCAGAAAAATGACTGAAACTTATATAGAGTTTTTCCAATTACCAAAGGATATATCATATACATCAGAAGAAATATATGAAATTTGGGAGATGCGACCCGAAAAACCCCACGAAATAATAATTTGTGGAAAACTTATACCATGTCCAAGACTACAAAAAACACAAGGTCATAGTTATACATTTAGTGGTAATACATTAGATTGTGAACCTATTAGTCCAATGTTTGACAGACTTATTGAATATCTTAACAATAAACTAAATTGTAATTTTAATATGTTAATGATTAATTGGTATAGAGATGGTAATGACTATATTGGAGAACATTCAGATGACGAAAAACAATTAGAACCAGGTTCTCCAATAGCAACAGTATCCTTAGGTTGTACTAGGGACTTTGTTCTTAAAAATAAAGAGACTAAAGAACGTATCATATACAAAGTTAACAATAATAGTGTTTTAGTGATGGGTGGAACCTGTCAAAAAACACATAAACATGGCTTACCAAAACGAAAACTAATAAAAGATTATCGGATATCTATAACTCTAAGAGAATTTAAATAAAAATGATATTTAACTCAAAGATATATCATTTATAACAAATGACTACACAGATACAAAAACCATTCCTAAAATGGGTCGGTGGTAAAACACAAATTATCCAACAAATCATCAATCATTTTCCAACAGAAATGAACAACTACCATGAAATATTCCTTGGTGGAGGAAGCGTATTATTTGCCCTCCTATCACTTCGTAAATCAAATAATATTAAAGTTAACGGTAAAATCTACGCATACGACTTAAACCAAGACCTAATCAACCTATACCAAGTTATCAAAACCAATCCAATAGAATTTTTCACCATTCTTAACGAATTCAAAGAAACTTATCACAACATTACCACAAATACAATCAATCGCAAACCAGAAACCTTGGAAGAGGCACTAACATCCAAGGAAAGTTATTATTACTGGATTAGAAAACAATTTAACAACACACATGACAATGAAATACAAAAAAGCGCAATGTTCTTGTTTCTAAACAAAACTTGCTTTAGAGGTCTCTATAGGACAGGTCCCAATGGATTTAATGTTCCTTACGGACACTACAAGACTACACCAACTATTATAACAGAAGATGATCTCAATAGTATATCAGAACTTATATCAGACGTTAATTTCATTTGCGCTGACTTTACCAATTCTATACAACAAGCTGAACCAAACGATTATCTATATTTAGACCCACCCTATGCACCAGAAACTAAAAAATCATTTGTAGGCTATACAGCCGATGGTTTTGACTTGAAAACTCACAATAACCTATTTAACCTAATTAAAACCCTTGACGAGTCAATCAAATTTACACTTAGTAATTCCAAGGTTGATATGGTTACTGAGGCATTTGAACATTACAATCAAGAGGATGTAAATGCCAGACGTGCTATTAACTCTAAAAAACCAGACTCTGTCACCACAGAGGTAATAATATCAAATTAATTTTGATTTTATAGGACTACATATCCTATAAAATTATCACATGGCTTATAACGAAGAAGCAGACCAAGCATATCTTGACTTACTTATTCAAGGATATACCATAATACCTAACATATTATCTACCGATGAGGTAGATAGAGCAAAACAACTCTTCTACAACTGGAAAGACACAATCCCAGACCACGACCGACTACATCGCCTAATTGACCCACACGGTATCTACAAATTCCACGAAGTCGGACACCAAGAACACGCCTGGTTTATCAGAACCAGACCAAGATTACAAAATATATACAAATACATATACGACACACAAGAACTTATTAGTTCATTTGACGGTTGTTGCTACATTGACAAAGACGATAACCGTATTGACAAAATCTGGACTCACACCGACCAAGCCCCAAAAGATAAAGATTTCAAGTGCTATCAAGGTTTCGTCTCTCTAACTGACAACACAAAAAGAACCTTGGTAGTTTACGAGGAAACACACGACTATCACGAACAATACTTCAAAGATAAGGGTCTTAACCACACAAAAAACTGGAACTTAATAGACCAAGACACCCTACTTGAATTAAAAGATAAAAAACGAGTTTTAGATGTGCCTGCTGGAGCCTTAGTAATGTGGGATTCAAGAATATTTCACCAAAACCAATTTGGTAGGGAATCTACAAAAGTTGAGATTCCGAACGAAGAACGAATTGTTCAATACGTTTGCTTCTTTCCTAAAAACCACGAGCAAAATACACCAGCTATACAAAGAAAAAGAAGAAAATATTATGAGGAAAGACGAACTACATCTCACTGGCCATGTCCCATACATGTTAATGGTAAACAACCTCAAACTTATGGCGACGACTCTAAAATTATTGATTATTCTCTGTTAGAAGAACCTAATTTAGAATATATGAAAGAAGAAATAGATAAATTACTTTGATTCCCTAAAAATTGGATGTTTCAAATCTGTAATATCTACACAATAAGCTGGAGCCGTCTTAGCTTTCACAGAAAATACATGAGAAAACTCTAAAAGTTCTAAGAAATTCTGATAAGTTCTTGTATGATAAGCTCCAGCATAAATCATTACATTATCACATGGTTTAGAATATAACCCTTGAACTTCCCTGAATTCCCTAAACACCCTTGCCAGTGTATAAACATCAACAATAATACTAACATATTTAATTAGCGTATGATAAAGTGTGAAAGGGAAAAATGATTCTTCTAACCATTCTTTTATCTTATCCCAACTGATTTCATTAAAATCTATATCAGGATTTTCTATTCTCTCTTTTTCTATTCTTAATAATAGTTTTCTTACTTTCTCATCCTTGATATTATCAATTTGTTTCTGTATCTTATTAGTTTTTACCAACTTATACATAAAATTAATGATATTATCCTTACTACTAAATATATTCTGTAGATTCTCACTTTTTAATAACTTATCAGTAATATATTTAGGACATGGCATGTTATTGAATGAATTTATAATAGCTCTCTGTAGTAAAAAGAAGTCTTGAGATAATTTAGGACTTCTTAAATCTATATAATGAGCTCTGATATTGTTATATTGACAATCTTTGGTATATTCAAAACATTTACTCAAATCTCTCTGTAAATCAGCCATGTATGTCCCCTCCAGTTCTAATTTAGTATCACATCTACCAAACAAATAAGGAATCTCCAAGAATATATCCAAGAAACAAGTAGAAGTTTCTATCTGATTTATTATAAATTCAGAGGTTGGTTGTGATTTTTTATCACAGCCATGACCTTTAGTATGAATGTCCCCAAATAAAACAATCTTTTTACCATATTTAGAAGACGTGTATATATCCATATTTCTTAAACTATACAAGTATTTTACCTTAGTATATTGAATTTTACTAGAATAGTTGTATATAATTTGTGCCAAAGCAAGATGTTTATTAGGACTTATAGTGTTATTCCTAACTAAATCCTCATTATCCAATATAAATATTGCTACTTTTATGAAAAATTCTCTGATAAATTTCTTTAGTTTCTTAAAATCCTTTATATCATATGTTAAACAAAAGTTTTCTATAGTAGATGCTACCATTTGATTTTATTTTAATACATAAAATATTAAAATAGTTATATATAAATGTCAACCACTGGACCATCCCCCAAAATTAATAACAATGAACCAAATAAATTAGGTATTTCTGTCTACTCTGCCTTCTTATTCGCTGCGGTATTAGCCGTAACCCAATATGTACCAATGGTTTCCGGATACTTTAGAGAACTTGGAGTGCCACTCATAGTCGTTCAAACACTACTCTTCTTCCTCGTAGTTTATATGGCTATGAAACCTTGGGAAAAAAATTAGTTTAATAAAAACATGTATAATTACAAATTATACATGGAATTCCCAGATGATATATGGAATTATATTATATCATTCTCAGAGATTAACACCAGATGGTATCACGTTATATTATTTAAAATTAACTTTAAACATAATAATACACACAATAGAATAAACTTACGAGAACTAATTGATTCCCTAAATTATTATAGAAATAGTTATCGTGGAACTATCAAAGAACACTGTACTACCTGCGAATCAATATACTATTTCCATAAATTTTATCACACTAAAAACTCTAAACATAATTTAGAATTGAATATTCTGAATAAATTGTAAAACAAATTCAAATCATGGAACGTGCCCACGAAATCTGCCTAGAAATGCTAAATCAACGCGAATATTCCATCATAGAAGATGAACCAGACCGTATCATAGCACTAAAACCCGACAACAAACAAATGATTGTTTTCTTCTCGGACTCACCCAAGTTTAATGTCAAAAATATCCAAGTTTATATATCAGTTATGAATGAACTTGAAATTTTCCACTCCATTATCATATACAAGGACGGTGTTACCTCTTTTACAAAGAAAACCATAGACCAGTCCCTTGAGATGTATTTTGAACTCTTCTCGGTGGATGATTTACAATACAACATCACCAAACACATATTACAACCAAAGTTTGAACGACTTCCAGAAAAAGAAGCCGTAGATTTCAAGAAACAATTTGGATTAAAATTTGGTATCATGAAATCAGACGACCCAATAGCACTATTCTACGATTATAACAAAGGTGATGTCATCAGAATTACAAGGAACTCCAGTAAAACACCATATATTACATATCGGATTGTAAAAGGGTAAAACTAATTTAACCATAATTTATATATAATAATAAATTATGGTATGGAATTCATAAACTTGGCAGATAACCAACTTGAACTTATCACAATAAAAACAAGAATAGAACTTAACCTTGACAACTTCTTACTACTAATCAAAGGTAAATCATATAACTCATCAACCATAAGGACCGCCAAAAATTTTCTGTTATTAATACACACAACACAAGAATTAACAGAACAAGCCATACAACATATCACAATATCTAACGACTTGGAAACTATTAAACAAGAAATTATAAAAGATACCATGAAATTACAAGAGCTATACGACAAGTATAATGACCACGCTGAGGGAAGGAGAACAAGCACACCCCTCAAATCCCTTAGAGTTCTTATACAAGACGTTAGTTAATTATATTTAAAACACTTACTATATAATTCTAAATGATAGAATTATATATCTCCAGTGAAGTTCAAACCTCACCACAGGAAATAGCCATCAAATTAGCCGAACAAGATGTTGAATGCCAAATTACACCCAACTACTCAGCAAACAAAGGAGGACAACTAGAAGAAGGATATCAAATCAAAATCTTCCAAATGGATGAAGGCAAAGAATTCAAGGAAAAAGTATGGAATACACTACAACCATGGCTCAAACTTACATGCGCATTCGTCAAAGTTGAAAACAAATACATGGGTTGTGTCCTCAACTGGCCCACTGTATTCGCTAAGAGCAACTGCCCCATTCGGCAATCTGATTTACAAGATTCAAACAAAGACTTACCAGATAATCCGCCAGAGTGTCAACACAAACATTTTTAAATTTGAATTTATAAACTACGAATTAACACTATAACAAATATGTCCGAAACAGATTTATACAATATTCTTGGTCTATCAAAGACCGCTAAACAATCAGAAATTAAGAAAGCATATCATAAATTAGCACTCAAGGAACATCCAGACAAGGGTGGAGACCAAGAAAAGTTCAAAAAGATTAAAATGGCTTATGAAATCCTATCAGACGAAGAAAAACGAGAAAAATATGACAAATTTGGCCTTAAGGGACTTGATGACTCCGACTCCCCAGAAGGTTCAACAGACATATTCAGTGAATTATTTAATATGAGGAGACAACGGAATAATAAACCAGAAGATACCATACATAAACTATCAGTCAGTCTAGAAGACCTTTACAAAGGAAAAACATTGAAACTATCTATTACACGGTCTATAACAGACAAAAACACAATCAAAAACTGCTCCACATGTAATGGTCAAGGAGTTCAAATCAGAGTAGTACAAATTCAACCAGGTGTTATCCAACAAATGCAAACGGTTTGTCCGGGTTGTCAAGGGCAAAAACAAACTTTCAAAACAATTCAACAGAAAGAAACCATAGAAATACACATAGACGCAGGCTCCGAGAATGGAACACAAATTCGTGTTAGTGGAATGGGTAACGAAGATATAAACAAACAAGCAGGAGATATTGTATTTGTAATCAACGAGAAGGAACACGATACATTTGAACGACATGGAGATAACTTACTCATCAGAAAGTCAGTATCCCTTGAAGAAGCTTTGCTTGGCTGTAAATTTACTCTAAAAACCCTAGATAACAGAAACCTTTATCTCAAAACTCCAGACAATCATATCATTCGCCCACATGTTGTAGACAACACCTTAGTAGTTCCAAATACTATGGTCTTGGTTGGTGAAGGAATGCCTAAACCAAACACTGGTGGTCTGGAAAAAGGAGACTTATACGTCGTCTTCTCAATCGACTTTCCCACCTACAACTCGGAAACATACAAAAAACTACAAGAATTTTTCTCAAAAGAACACAAAACAAATCAAGAAATTAACCAAGAAGACCAAGAAGACCAAGAAGAACACACACTACAGATAGGTCATTACAGAGATTACGCAAAACCAAGACAACAAACAAATGACCAACCGGATGGACCTCATGTCCAACAATGTACTCAAAGTTAAATTAATCATAATTTTAATACTAACTGAAAATAGTATTAAAATCTTTTATCTAAAGTATAATAAATGAATTTTAACAAAAGAAATACTTATAATACAATTAATCAATCGTCAATGCTAGGTGGTCCTGGGGGAGAGGATTTTGGAAATATACCAAGATGTAGGGAAGATCCAGCCAACGGACCTGGCGCCGGTGGGCTTAAGAGAAAACAACCTAGTGAAATGCCAGGAGCATCATCAAGGTTTGATTGTAACTCTGCTCAAGCAATAATTTCTCAAGAAATTATGAATGAGTATGGACTCGACACGGCCGCAAAGAGAAAAGAGTATGCAAAGAACGACTGTAGTGTTAGTTGGTTTAATGACCCTTGGGTGGGTCCACCAAAAATTTGTGACGGAGAACCATATCAAAGTTGGTGGGATAAGGGTAAGGGTAAAGCGTGGAAGTGCGCACCTAAAACCGAATGTAGATACGGCGGCGCTGATTAACGAAACTGAAATCTATTCTACAATTCATAATATTTTAAATATTATGAATAATAAATAATGGATAACAGTCAATGTGAAAATAATTGCTATAAAGGAATCTGTTTAAGAACAGGCCCAAATGCTACATTCGAATGTAGTTGTAATGAAGGATGGGGTGGAGAAAATTGCGGATATCGTATAGGTAAGACATGTGAGGAAGACTGTGAGAAAGGGGAATGTGTCAGGACTGACTTTGATACTACTAGTTGTATTTGTGATCCAGGATGGACAGGAGAAAATTGTGATGAACGGGAAGATCCCAATAGAAATAACGTATGTATGGTTACGGACCCACGCAATCCAAAGTCCTCACCAGGTTTAAAAAATACAAAATTTTGTCAGAAGAATCAACTGTATTACATAAATGAAAAGAATTATGGGACAGATTCTTATAATGATGGATCGGATTTTTCATGTACTCAGTTCCAACCAGGATGGGGAGGAGATAAAATACCTGTTTGTGATTGTAAAGTGAATATACGTGAAAGAGGTGTATTAAGGAGTGTTCCTACAAATAAGTATCCTGATGGATCTTGTATGGCGTGTCCACCAGGATACTATGCGACCATGGAAAGGAAGGGATACAGCGACGTAGGGGTTGTTTGCAAGAAATCTCAAAATTGTGATAAAATTAGTTACGAAATGCCTCAGACACGGTTGAACAAGACGATTCCTGGGAAAAGGACAAACAATAAGGAAATTCTTGGAAACGATACTTATCCTGATCCTGTCCAGTGCGTTCCAAAATATATGTATTGCGGAAGATATGGTTGTCATGTTGACTCCAAAGATGCTCAATGTACTTTCTCTAAAAATGATTTGAAGCCTTGCCCAGCTGATTATGGTTATAAGACGAGAGTGGAACCGCACTTTGATGATATGCCGTACTCATGTGGAGTTGGAGATAATATCAAAAGATGTGAGTATATGGTTAAAGATGTAAGACCATAGAAGCCTGGATACTAAACATCCATTATTTTATTTTAAATATTAGGTCTATTAAATTTAAAATGGAAAATTATTGTAAGGCTACCAGCACACCAAACATAACATCATCCCTCATAATCATCATACCATTATGCTGGGGAATATACGAATTCAGACAGTTCAGAATACAAACTGAAGATATCAAGAAAATAACATACAAAATACATGATGCTATTACAACAAACGAAAACTTACAACCACTACTACAAAACCTAAATACCCTAATCACAAAAATTAACAGATTCTAACAAGCATTTATGGTCTATGGTCAAATTCACACCTTCGCAAATCACTCCCAAAATAACAAGGATTTCCAGGGTTATAACCTTTGGAAGATTCCCAATGAAGACCATGACTATCCCTCCCAGAAACTTTATAACCATCAGGACAGGCTTTTACATTTGACCAAGCACAGCTCACATCACTCAAAAAAGGACTACAATCTTCGTCATCACAATATACAATATCTGCGTAAGCTTCAGAAACATCCTTATTAGATTTTCCATCACAATACATATATCTATCAGCGTCATCATGTTTTACTTCACAATGCATACATTGCTTCCATTTATCACTCCAATAAGTATCCATTGGACAATGTCCGTTACACCTTTCACCAAAATGATTGCCAATATGGCATCGACAAGTTGGTTTATGCGTTTCCTCATCTACAACACATGTTCCCTTATTATAACAATAACTATTACCCCCTACTTCCTCACATGCATCTCTTTCACAAAAATATCCTGAATATCCAGGTTCACACTCGCATTTTCCAGAATAGGGATTAGTACATTTGCCATTATCACATCTTTTTTTGATTAAATTACCATTTCTCTCATAGTAACAAAGATCTTGTTCGTCACAATTTTTACCTCTAAAACCAGGATTACAAGTACACACTAAATTTGAAGAATCACCAAAGTTTAGACATATTCCATTTTCACATCTATCTTTACAACTCATTTATATTATCTAATATAAAATGGATACAATACAAAAATTTTGTAAAACAAAAAAACCAGAGTTATTAGATGATTTACCATACCATATAAAATATTTTTTTATAGAAGCAGCAAAATACTCAATAAAATACAAAAAAGGTCATCAAGATATAGCAAAAATCGTTATAAATCAACTTAACATTAAAGGTGATGTTGTTATAGCACGATTAGGTGGGAGGGGGAAAGCATGGCCATCAGCTCCACAAGATTTTAAAAACATAAATGTCACAAGCGGTTCAATGAACAAAGCAGGACCTTATCCTATCAAACAATTATCTCCAATGTTTTTAGGACCTGTTAACAAGGAAGTATGGCCGATGATAGGCAATGACACAGCTCTTTTATTTGAAAACTATTGGCAATACTCCAAAATTTTCCCAGATATGAAAAAACCACACTTGGATTCCAAGGAAAATGTTACCAAAGAATGGAGAGAATGGCGTAAAAAAGGCTTCTCCGAAAGAAAAGGACATAGACATCCAACTGGAACAAAGACCAATGAAGTAATGTACACGGATAGTAAAGGCAGAAATAATTACAAATACCGCACAGCAATCAAGTCCCTATACGGAGATGAATACATGGGTTATATTGAATCAAGGAAAAAGATATACGTTCCTCTATATTATAAGTTAATAACAAGTACCCAAGCTTTCCAAAACCTAAAGGAACAAGTCAAAAATGGTAAAAACTTTCAAATTCTAGACTTTGATGCGCCGCCAACAACAGAACAAATTACCGTAGATATGCTAAAATGGGCAATCAATCAAACATCACCCTTCGGGAAACCATTCGGACATGGTTATGTTATAGCTGCCGCACTTCTCGGAATTACACCAGAAGATTACACAGAATAATTAGTATCTATTATTCCTAAAATAATAGATAATCATCTAAAATGGAGTGTTAGGCCGACTCTCCCTCCAAGCCGACAACTTCTCATTAGCACCAACAGTCTCAACCAACTTCTGGAGCTTAGGGCACGACCTCATACTAAAGGCAATACCCTCCTTGTCATCAAAGAAATCAACAAGAAAAGAATAAATTACAAAGTCAGCAAGAGTTAGCGAAGAACCGATAGCATAACCACTATCACCAATCAACTTCTCAAAATCACTCAACTTAGCCACCAAAGTCTCACCAAACCACTTCTGCATAGACTCCTCCTTATTCTCCATCTTACGAACCGGCTGGTACGCATCCTTAAAATCACGAATACATTCGCATAGGGAATCAATCTGTGCCGCCTCCAAATCACTACCACCCATAAAACCAAAACGACGAGCCAAATAACGCTCAATGGCCTTAGACTGACACAAAGTAGTCTCAACACTATCATGACTGTCCTTCACAACCAAAAAAGGGACCTTACCCAATGACTTTTCCAATTTACCTTCCGCCTTATCCTTGTTAAATTCCTCCCTAACCATGTTGAAAGTAGCCCAATCAATCACCTCCAAAGGATAACGAAAATCCTCATATTCGGCACCAGCAACCGCAAGAATCATACGAGAGGTCTCGGCAAGACCCCTACCATTGAAATAACAGAGTTTTAGCATTTTATTTACTAATTACAAATACTTAAATTAGATTTTTTAGTCAAATAATTCACAAGTGGGGCGGCGCAACCAACCATTAGCATACCGTACCAATTTTTCAGCTTATGTTCACCAAGTTTATAAGGATTTTTACATAATAAACAGTAAAGACCAGCAGGAAACAATGCTGTCAATGCATTACCAGTAGGTTCAACCCCTAACAATATCAATAATGGAGCTTGATGACAATTTAATTCAAGCATTAAATACTCATACCAAGTAATATCAAAATCTTTCCAACGCCAAGACTTCTTTTTATAACAATCTACTAACATTACTAAGCCAGACAAAGATATACAAGAACTTAAAGTTAATAATGCACGTGAATTTGTAAAACTGAACTTAGGGCATGAGACCATTACCATATTCCAAGTCGTAAAATAGTTTAACATTTATAATTAAGATTCTTAACTTTAGAATAATAATTATTACTAATAATAAATATGCCTGACGTAGATTTATATTCAACTCTTGCTGCTGCCGCCCAAACCATAGAAACAGCGGCACAAAATACAACAATTGACTGGGCAACTTATAAATCAACTTCTCCAACTACAGGAGCAACTGTCAACCTTACAAACGCCGATTTCAACAATGGAACATTGCGTATCACAACAGGAAACTGTGTGTTCAAACTCACACAAAATATTAGTATAGAACCAGGAACATCCCCAGATTTCTTTCCTACAGAATCATCGGAATTTCCATTTCCTCCATACCAATTAGGTTGGTTTGCTGGAATTACTGTAGAAACTACACAGGGTGTTGTTATTGACCTAAATGGATTTCGTATAGAACAAACTAAACTTTTCGCCCTACAACAAAGATTTTACGCTATTATTGAGTTAGGGGATCAACCTTTCTTAGAAAATCAAGGTCCAAGCCAATTTGGGCCATTAGTTCCATGCTCTAACGTAACTATCAAAAACGGAACTCTGGGGAGAAGTTCCCATCACGGTATTCACTCCCCAGGCTCGGCAACAAACGTTCTCATAGAAAACTTACAAATAGAAAACTTTGAAGTTGGTGGTATCCACATAAACGGAGCATCATCTACAGTAATCAAAAACTGTAATATAGGCTCAATCAGAACTGATGTTCCAGTTATTGGAACATACTCCCAATGCCGATTTATCAGACCTTTCCTAAAAGCAATCAACCAATCCCTTACATTACCCTTCAAAAATGGTTCTATTACTGGAGCTGAAATTTTAACAGACTTGGACAATGTTTTATCAGCTGTATTTACAAATATTTCTAATAATAAACCAGGAAATTATAAACATCCAGAATGCTCTTTCATGATTAATCCAGATACACTTACAAGGAATTCACCTCTTATTGACCAAGATAAAACAGATTGTTATCAACCAGCTGGAGGTGCTTATGGAATTGTTCTAAACCGTTCTGGAGTAGCTGTTAATGGATTTTTATTATCACAACCAACTGGAAGTGTCGGAAACAATAATATACTGGTTGATAGTGTATGTGTTTCAACTATAGAATCAAATACTATAGAAGTAGTGGGTGTAAGTAATCCTAATGGAGGGGGGGACGGTTCTTACGGTGGTGGCGGAAGCTACATGGTTGGACCAGTTGGAGACATCTTTAGAATTGATGACCTAACAAATGCCGATGGAACATACAAATCAACTCCTCTAAGTAATGCGCAACTATTCGTTGCCCTAAGGGGAACACCAGGTTCTATAGGAACAACAAATATACCAACCGATACTTCTTCGGGAATCATGGGTTGGGCTTTGTCAGGAAACAAAACAAAAGGAACAACAAATATATCTACTATTATCACCTACCCACCAACTAATAACTTATACAGGCTCTATAATGGAGATGCCATGGCACACGCTTGTAAAGGAAATATTGGAGTTTGGCTCCAAGGAGGAGATGATATAGAAGTCAAAGACTGCGATATCACAAAAATAAGTCAAAATAGTGTGCCAAGTCTTGGAGCAGTTTCAGATTATTCTTCAACAACTTTCCTAAGTAATCCAGCATCAACAATGCCATATTATGGGGGAGCTACAACTCGGGGCATCGCAGTCTCAAGCTGTAAAAACATAGCTATCAACACTACAAATATTAACATGTTAACAAGTTTAACAGGAAATGTCATAGGTGTTGATTATATTGGTGTTAACACAGGAATTTCTACCAATAATATTTCAGTTGGTCAAACGAAATGTCCAAACAATGACCAAGGCGGTGCCAATCAGTTAGCTAGAACTTGTCCAATTCGTGTAAGAAATACTACTTCCTCAGCTTCAATCACAAATAGTGGTAAATGTCCTGCGCAACTTGTTGATTCTGTTTAATCTTTTTTATTCCTGGTCCTTTTTCTTCAAATTATTCAAATAAAATATCCGAACAATAATGATAATAGTCAAAATTATTGATATACAATTAGCTAAAATTACGGATGGTAATCTAAGATTATAACCATAGATTAACCATAAACCTAATCCCAGCAGAAGTATAATGTACGTCCATATAGACACGTCATGATTTAAATTAATACTTTTGTATAAAGTATAACACTGTGGAATATGAGCTACAGTAGTTAATAAACCAGCTACAATACCAATTATTTCTATATGTTTAATCATTTTATTAGTATACAATAAAATGAATGATAAAGTTAAACTTCAACTTCAAACTCAAGAAAGAGCTTTAATATATATCAGGGATGCCCTGTCTTTTTATCTCACAGAAGTTAGAGTTAAAAATAACCTTTACAATATCATTATTATTGTAGTCTCAATGAGTACAGCATTTTTTGAAACTTTAAAAACAGAATTTGGTTGGGATACTGCTTCTAAATCTTGGTTACAAAGTTTCGCTACAATACTACCCATAGGTATGAGTACTTCCATAGCATTCATATCATCTATGATGAAATTTGAACGCCTATCAGACAAAATGGAAGACACGACAAAGTCAATAGAAAAATGTCATTACGCAATCAACAAACAAAGAGAAATAAGAGATTGTATAAACTCAGACGAAACAGCCATAACTGAAGCTAACTTGTGTTTTAGAGAAGCTATAATGAATGCTGAGATGTTATGGTTATCAAGGATGGACCCAAAGACAAAAAGAGAATTCTTAAAACGAAGTGATAACATCCATGCAGTATTTGATACAGAAGAAAATGATGAAGAAGTTATTAAAGTAATAGAACAGAGTTTTAAACCCGACACACCAACAAGAAGATTCGCAGGTTGGAATTTCTTAGGTTCAACCCAAAAAACACAACTCAAAAAAGAAGCCGCAAGACGTGCTACAGCAGATGAATGGAAATTAATGAAAAAAGAACGAGAAAAAACCAAAGAAGAACAAGAGAATAAACTAGAGAGTAAAGTGGAGAGTGTCGCCTTAGAAATATCTGAACCTCCAAAGAAAATCAAAAAATAATCTTGAATTCATAAATTTTATTACATCATATAATAAAATCATGGTAAGACGTAGAGAAGACTTAGAAATAACATGCTATCCATTGTCTATTTATGGTTGGAGATTAAAAGGTGCTGATATTCCACCAACACCTAAATTTCACTTACCAACACCCACAAAAGAAGAGTATATAATAGAAATGTTGTATTTAAGCGCATATAAGACTAAACACTCACTATTGCCAGAAAACGAAATCTACAACAACCAGAAAAAACGAAAAATAACACTATCTAACCTAATGTGGTCTTAATAGAATTTCTTATTATTTGAATAAATAATAAGAACTATCACATTTTTTTCTTGTTATACTTTTCCTTTTGTCTGAGCTTATACCTCTCATAGGCAGACTTAGAACTAATACCACCTACAATCAACCCTAACACAATAAGAACCAACATAACATAAGCAACATTCTTATCAAATTGTGTTGTTGGAGCCCAATTTACTTGAGGATACAAAAATGTACCAATACCAAACAAAATTGTTAATAGTAAAGTTAAATTAGATAAACTCACCCACACGGAACTTATTGGTATTCCAATAATAATCACTGTTAAAATTAATATTGTCACACCCTGTCCAGTAGCTCCAACATAAAACTTGTCAAGACCAAACATCCCAAAAAACGTTGATAATAACAACGCAACACCCTTACTTTTTTCAGCCATTTATTATAATAAAATATTATATTTCATCAAAATCACTTTTTTTCAAATCAAACTTTTTGACTTTAGTACTACTCTCAACCTTCTTAGTCTCAGGTATTGCCTTAAGGAAACCATCATTAGATTTAGGCAACCTCTTCAAATCTATACATAAATTTATCATACCCGTTCCTATAGACGCCCTCTTACCACAAATAATAGAGGCCGATACACCCTTAGTAGGTTCTATCTCACCCTGCGCTGCAGCATTCAAGAAATTATCCATAGTCTCCTCAAACGAAGCCCTCCCAAATGGCCCAGACTCATCCTTCTTCATTGTATAACGAGTGATACTGGATATACTACCTCCATGCGTCATCCTATCCACAAGCAACGAAGTATGACAAGAGTTAATACCATCCATAATCTCCATAAATTCATTTATCAAAAACTCTCTAGCGGCTTCAATACCCAATACCTCATATATATCCCAAACATTATTAGATATAGTCTTATAACTATCAACCTGAGATAAAGCCAACAAATTCTTATAATTTATAAATTGTGATGATATACCACGAGAATTAATACCATTAGTCTCACAAAACCACACACCATTATTACCCTGTGTATAAAAAATCTCACTGATACCTTGAATTCCACATATATTCATATTTTCCAAAGCAGGCTGGACGCACTCTTCCAAATATATCTCCACAGCATTATCACTATCCACAAAACAAATACGTTCCTCAGGCAACTCCATATTATCTACATCAACAAATATATCAATCTGACCAGTCTTTGGTGAAGAAAATACACAATACAAATCATCATATTCAGAATTTATATACCTAGCTATATCATCTATACTCAAACGATAATTAAACAACTTATCCATATCCAACTTTATACTCACACAATTAGAATGCTTACTAAAATCATCATCATACAACATCTTATACAACTCATACCAAGGCTCATCCTCCTTTTCCAAACAAATATCTATAGATAACGCTATATCCTTAAAACACAAGCCAACCACATCATGTCCAACAGTCTTACGCAACTTCTCAATACTTTCATTACCCCTATTAAAATATATCTTATGATTCACAATACGAGGCTTCTTTGTAGCATTTATCAACTCCTGAAACCGAGGAACACCCGAAGTCATAGTTTTCTCTGACTGGCCCGCCTTGTGGAACGTATTAAGAGTTGTCTGAGTTTGTTTCTCCCCAATACTCTGAGCGCAAATAACTCCTACACTCTCACCAGCTTGAACTAAACTATCCTCAAATGTTTTCCTAAGTTGCTCCTTCAACTTAGGTATTATTGAAGGATATACCTTCTGCCCAACCAATTGAGCTCTAAATCGCTCCTTATTCGCCTCCACAACAGACATAGCAGTATCCAATGGAATACCATCTTGTGGAACAATAAAATCTAATAAATTCTCAATTTCTTTCTTAGTGAGTACACGAGTCATATCTATAATTTTTAAGATAATAATGTCTTAAAATTCAATTTCAATATACCTTCACATAAAACTATTCTTAAGTTCAACAAAAACTTTTTCAATATTATCATCACGTGTAGCACCCCCACTGTTATTAATACATATAGCTACGTTCTCCTTCAACAATTTCTTAGTATTTATCTTACTCCATTTTCTCATAAAAGGTTCAAGATACTTATTTGGAAAATCTTTGTTATCTCCCAATATCGCAAATCTATTTGTTAAACCAAAATCTAATAACAATTGTAATATCGATATTTCTTCTTGTGAACGAAACTTAGAATCAAAACTATTACTTACTTTAAGTTCTTCATAAAAATTGTCTAAACATGCTTGATACCAAGATTTTGTATAAGCTTTAAACATATGAGCATGGTCAAGAGACCATAATTTAGATGACTTTTCTAAATTCCTAGCCCTTTGTTTCTGACACATAACCCCATGTTTTTTAGGACATATAGGAATAATTACTGGATGTAAATATATATAGGCATATACAATAGGCACTCCTAAATCATCAAATAATTTATCTCTTGGAATTTTTTTAGATACAAACATATCATCGTTAAAATACAGAAACTGCTCGGACAAGTTAGGAATTTTATGTATATAAGATTCTATAACATTACTATTAAAAACCGGTAAAATACCATCTGGTATAAACATATCATGATGAACTAGAATTATTTTATCAGATTTTTTAAGGACAGGATTCGTTTTCAACGAACGTGGATACTGCGGTCTCTGTGTTACTAATATAATCTTCCTTACATAAGGAAGATTCTTTAATATTGACAACAAACAAAGCTCTATTTCTTCTATTTTATTCACACTCAAATTATCGTTCCAACGATCAGGATTATCAATACTTTGAAAACCTAGTTTTTCTAAATAATAGTTTTTCTCTAGTAACCATTTTTTATCTGTCGAATCTACATAAGTAACCACAACATCAATAGGAAATGATTTTCTATGATTAGTTCTTGAATACTTTATCGGAGTAATAGTTTTAACATAGGAACTCCTTGTGTAAAATAATACACTAATAACCACTATTAAGACACAAAATAATATAAAACAAATTTTATGAAAACCCTTTACTAACATCTATTAATTAGAATAAAGTTTATTCTAATTTTTTATTAAACTATTCTAAAGAATATATGTTTTATTAATAAAATGTCATATTCTACATACGGAAATCTTGGAAAGACCGAAGAGGAACCACCAACCGAACAAGAAAACTCTATGGTCAATATCATCCAAAGTCAAGAACATAGAGAAAACATCATCCGCAATAACAGAATCGTTGTCGTTGATAACTTCACAGAGTGGTGCGGACCATGTAAATTTATAGCTCCACAATTTATTAGAATGGCAGGAGAATTTCAAGGAAAAGTCGCTTTCTGTAAGGAAAATGTTGATCAGGGATTCAAACGTGCCGAAAACGCCATCATTCGTGGCGTACCATGCTTCCACTTCTACGTAAATGGACAATATATGAAAGACCTAACTATCACAGGCGCAGACATAGAAAAGGTTCGTGAAACCCTTAACAGAATGTTTAACTAAAATAATTTAATGTTATTTTATATAAGATCTTATATAAAATGAAATTTAGTTTCCAAACTAACTATTCCCTAAAGCAGCGTCTTGACGAATCAAAACGAATCTTAGATAAATACCCAAATAAAATACCCATTATAGTAGAGACAAACGACAAAGAACTACCACCTCTACTCAAAACCAAATATTTAGCCCCGAAAGACCTAACGTTCGGTCAATTTATATACGTTATACGTGGAAAACTAAACCTTCCACCAGAAAAAGCCTTGTTTATGTTCGTCAATAATACCATTCCTTCCACATCGGATCTTATAGAATTAATTTATGACAAACAAAAATACAAAGACAACTTCCTATACATATCAGTTAACAGTGAAAATACATTCGGACAAAAATAAACTATTCATTTATCATAATCATAAAAAAGGTTAGACAAGCGACAAGCGTAATATAATCAAATATCATTATCTCGTTAATGGTTCCCAAGATAATTTTTTACGATTATTATAAATCCATATAATATCGTATATCATTAATACACCTGCCACATAACTTGGATGTATACCAAATATATTACTCATCTTGAAAAAATCATAAAAAACAACACTCTTCTCATTACCACATAACCTATTATTTATTATAGTTAACTCACATCTATCATTATTCATCTTCCAATGTATCAACACCAATACACATAATATCAAATGATATAACGGATTAAACAATAACCAACCAAAATACCCATACACAGATATCATATGATGAAATATCAAGAAAATATCTCCTTTTACACTCTTACAATTCGTATACCTTACTCTATCAGTAATATATTCTATCACTACCAGTATCAGGTAAATCAAGACTCTGTATCTTACTTCCATCTTCATTTATATGATAAGCAAGATTTTTTGGTATATTTTCATGTGGCATTAACTGAGGAACAAGCTCGGGAGTTCCACCACTAATATAACGACACGAAAAACTACAAGTACAATCAGGGCACATATCCCTATCATGAAATAAAAAAGGCTTTTTAGCATAGGTGTACAAAGAATTACAACCTTTTGGTTTAGTAACAGTCGTAGGTCTTAAAACATAAGAATTATAAACAGCTAACGCATTAACAAGAGGGCGAACTAATATCATTTTTATTATAATCAAATCTCTATAAATATTTATTTTAAAATCATAAATATTTACTAATAAATGATAACTTACCTAAAATCCCTAATACCTTTCAACATCAAACATGTTAATAACATAACACCACAAGACTCACGAGGTTTCCCAAACAAACCATCATGGGGATGGAACAAAGCACCAGCCAAAAAATCACTCATTGATATCGGTATGGCATTCACAGCTTCCCAATTTTACCTAAATATCACAGAATTTGTCCATTGGGCTCCAATAATACCCGCTTTCCTAATGGCATCTTCCATACTCCACTACTCAAAAAATTGGACTAATTACCTTGGAGGAGACGAAACTCGCACCCTTCTACTCCTACTATCACCAGTAATATCATTCTTCGGCGGACTCCCAGGTATAATGATGCACACATACGAAGGTTGGCAAGTTGCCCCATTTGAAAACCCACTTGGAGGAACAAACGTAGTAGTTTCCCAGAAAAACAACCAATGGCTAAGAATCGTAGCATACTTCTTCATCTTCAACATGCAATACATAGGTCTCCAAACTTTCTCATACGCCATACTCGGACCTTCCCTCTTCGGAGGATACCACAAATTCATATCTATATTAGGTTTCTTTACCGCATACCTAGGAAACCAAAACTACAAAGCAACCTTCTACTTCCAATGGAAAGGAACCACCGGTGGCTCAACCTTCCCCATCGCTTGGATGACCGTAATACCATTCATCATATCAGCAACCCTAAACATATACACTTTCTCACAAGTCGGACAACTAGCATTCAAGGGACCCCTTTCAACCCTTCAATCCATTACCCCTCCAATACTCATAGCACTAGGTGGAGCAGTAGAAGGAATCTTTGCGGAAACAGTATTCGACCAGAAAATACACATATTCGCCGTTATTTTATTCAACATGGGATTCTGGCTACAACTAAATCTTTTAGAAAAAGCAGGAATTTCTTTTCAATAATCTCATTCTATTATTTCCAAAATAATAGAATTTTTAGATTTTCTTAACCTCAAAACCACCTTCAAAATCTCCATTTTTGACGCTTTCAAATATATACACCTTTGAAAATTAGTTAGCACAATTATTAGTACCCATGATACACGCATCTTTAGTTGGAAATGATGGTCTAAACTTAGCACCTACGGGAAGTTTCGAACAAGTTTTAATACCTGTACCAGGATTCAAACAACCCCACCTTGGAGCTGGTGGAGCCGCACAAGCTGTATTACAATCAGCTAAAGTTCCGTATTCACCACTTCTACCAGATATTTTTGAACAGGTAAAGGTATCTTTGTCACACGCCCAACTTTGCGCTGGTGGTGCACTACTACCCTTTATGACAGACCTACATGTTGGCGCTAAGTAATCGTTACCACCAGGCCAAACACATTTACCCGGACCACCTACATTATCAGCATCTTCGTGCCAAGTTACCTCCGAATGATAAGGAGCAGTTCCGCTGCCAGCTGCCAAAGCCATATTTTTCGAACAAGACCAATCGGCATTACTCGACGCTTCACAAGGGATCCCCTTGTAGTGAGGACAACAAAAATCACCAGCATTATATCTACAACTATAACCCAAGGCACTTCTATCAATATCAATATTACCATGTATATCTTGAGGTATGGTACATACAAAACCTTCAGGACAATGAGATCTATCACAAATCATTCCAGGAGTAAGACCCGTACCTATAACACACTTACCAGTAGTCCGGTCACGCTCGAAATTAGGCATACACGTACAACCATTTTCAGTACAAATCCCATGGGGACCACAATAATCTGGTGGATTTCCACAATTAAATTTCCCAGGATCATCACGCTTACACCACACATATTCACCCCCTTCGTGACCAATATATGGATCCCCAACTTCAGGAACTGGACCCGTACACTGTTGTTCCGTTGTTGGAGTATTCTCACATATGTATGGAACTTTCCCAGGACAACGAGACTCAGTGTGCCCTGTCATTAATGGAGGACACAATACTGATTTACCATCGACATCACAGTATGTCCCAGGTGTACAAACATCACCCGCACGCTGTCTAATAGTTCCTTTCTGAACACAAAACGCACCATTTTTAGAACCTGGATTACAGGTTGGTGGAGTTCTTTTCGCATCAAGCTGCGCCGCTTTAAAACAATCTTCATCTTCAGTATTCCAACTCATTTTATTATTTACATAATAAAATCTAATTCTTACAAAAATTTGTACCCTTCTCACATTCTTCCTTCGTATTATACGGACTATCAGCACCTTCTGGGTAAAGAGTACACTCCTTACCTTTACCAGTATTCAAACAACCCCACTTCCTTTGAGGACCCCTACCACAGTAATTACTTTCCGTTTGACAAGCTTTCAAACTAATATACGAAGGGTCAAACACAGACCCCTGAGGAAGCTGAGTACATTCTCTACCATTCCCCTCATTCAAACAAGCAAAACGTGGTGCTGGTGGATTTCCACAATAATTAGTCTTTTGCTGACACTCTTCTTTACTTGAATGACCAGGGGAACCTGGGTCAAGTATTCCACATTCTTTAGGTTTCTCGCGCCCAGAACTGATAACACAAGCCCATCTTCTATCATTACAATAATTTGTTCCCTCATTACATTCTTCCAAAGAATCATATGTTTTAGAAGGTTTTTCACCCTTACCAACTTGCCGACAAACTTTTACGCCACCTTTATTGGCAAAACAAGCAAATTCTGGTTTACACTCTTTATTACATAATTGTTGACTAGAATATGTCTCATCTTTGTCAGAATAATTTATAGTTTCCTCGCTACAAGTTAATGTTTCTTTATCACATATACTCCTACCATTCCAATAACTCTCACATTCAAATTTACCAGAAAATACTTCGTTTGCCTTAACCGGTTTATTAGTTGGAAGACAAGGTGACCAAGTGGTAGTACCTTCTACCCGTTTACGAAGTTTTCCTTGTTCCCAATTAACGTCAGGCCTAAATGAACCATCGGTTTTAAACCAATAATCAGAACGTGGAACATTATTTGCGGTATTCAAATAAGTATCTTCCAGTAAATTATATTTAGTACATAATCCCCTTTTCATACGATCTATCCCAACCACCCTTGAGTCCCACCAACACAAATGACTTGGATGACTCTCACAACTTTCTTTACTTGTTAAATCATTACATAAAACATTTGGCCAACATCCTCTATCAGAAACCCCCGTAGATTTATCAATCCAAGTACACAAACTCCCAGTTTTTGTAGGATATAAATCAGTATCGCCCTCAGATTGTTCACACGAATCCTTATTTCTCTTTGAACATTCTAACTCTAATTCCTCAATACCTTTAGTAGTATTCGTATTTAGTTTTTCAAGACCTGCTGCATTACAGATGTTTTCTCCATTGGTCCATACTGGATGATAACTTTGATCAAACCCATCAGGATTTTTTGGACGTCCTAGAACTGGCTCTTGTTGTCTCATACTTTTTATAGGATAATGTGTTTCACTTACTCTTGCAATATCACATAATTTAGCATAATCTTTATCAGTAAAATTACGTGAATATTTCAACTTTCTAACCCCAGTTGAAGGGTCAACTACTGAAGGAGTATTAATTGAACATCCAATGCCTGAATCCATACAATCATCCTCCCACCACCAAAAACCTAGTTCACATCTATTTATATATCCAGCTTCTGAATTTATACCACTACCAGCACACGTAGTCTTAGATAAATCAGAACATTTTCCAATAGTTTTACCACTGTTTTTAATATCTGCAAATACATGTCCGTATTGATTAGAATTACAGCTATCAGCACCTATAATATTAGTAGGCAACGACATTTTATATTTTACAAACAAATAATATTTTCGTATTATTAAAATGTCGTTGCCAACAGATAGGACCCTTACCTAATTTATTGGAGAATGATAATAACCCAACTATAAGTCGGAGGTTAATTCCATTTTATAATCCTTTGATTATAAAAAACTAAACTTACAAACTCACAACATTATCAAACGTACCAGATATAACCTGATGAGCTATTATCAACACCAACTTACCGTTAAAATTATCACGAATACCATCAAACACAACATTCGTCAATTCTTGATCCAAACTAGCCGTACACTCATCCAACAACAATAAAGGTGTATTAAACATCTCCGAAAGAGCCAACGTATATGCCAACACTATACGAGACATCTCACCACCACTCAACATACTCAACTCACACTCCATACCCTTATACTCTATCAACACATTTATACACGGCTTCGTCTCCTTCTTTGTCTCCTTAAACGACTGTAAATTTACACTTATCGGATTATCAGGAAAAAAACAATCCAAATAACCACGTGCATGCGTATTTATCATATCTATCACATTCTCCATCGCTATACTCTCTGCCTCCAATATCTTACTCCACAAAGACATCGCAGCACCATAACGATTCTTATCCTCCTTCTCAGATTTTTCCAACACATTAACCTTATCTTTCCAAGACTTCAACACATCAGTCGCCTCCTTCCACTTCTTCCACTTCTCTATCTCCTCCAACACCCTATACAACTCCTCCTCCTCAACCTCCAACTTTTCCTTCTCAAACTCACACTCAGCAACCTTCTCCTCCAAATCAGAAATACTATTATCAGAAACATCATTGAGCAATATCTCCTCACAATTCCTCTTCTCAACCTTCTTCTTTTGAATACTATTAGACAAACTTAACTTACGACCCATCTTCTCCTTCTGAACTCCTATCTTCTCACGTAATTCAGTCTCATCAAACTCACTCAAATCAATATCAATATTTCTACACTCACGATAGTTAGATAATCTCAAATACATACCATCAATACGACGCTTCATAGAATTATACGTATTAGACAATTTATCTTCCAGCAACTTACCCTCTAACTCACACACCCTCTTAGCACGCATTCGCTCCTTTGAACCATACTCACGCAAATAATCAACATCCTCATGCAACTCTTCCACATCACGCTCCTCCTCATATTTACCCAACAAATCATCAATCTTCTTAGATAACTTAGAAAATTGTTCTATTATACTCTCACCATCACTAATCATCTCACGCAAGTCATTAATACACTTCTTCATATTATTACGCTTAGCACCCAATTCAACCAATTCCTCATCAATATTATCATCAACATCATCAATACTCTCATCAACCAAACTCAACACCCGAGAACTACTAACACGCAAATTAACACTACAAGACGGACACTTATAGACATCATGAGATATCTCCCTCATATTATACAACTTATTATACTTCGCTTCCACCTCATCATGCTCCTTCAACAATTTATCCAAATCAATACGACTTTTACTAATAAACTCCTCATCACAATCATACTCTTCCAACTCCCCACGCAACCTAAATATCTCCTCAAAATCCTTCAAACACGTTTCCGTATCATTCAAAGTACTCTTAAACTCCTCCTCGCTACCCTCATAATCTTCCCATAGATTACCCTTGATTCCCTCCAACTCTTCCTTCATATCAGATAACTCCGACTCACGAATCTCATCCAACTTCTCCACATTCTCCTTATACTCCTTCTCCAAAGAAAAAAGCTCCCTCTCAGCAACCAACGCTATCAACTTATTCTCCAAATCCGTCAAACCATTATGACCAATAAAATCATTCGCCTTATACTCCGCCTCCATCTCCGCCAAACTCTCATTTATCCTCCCCAACTCCTCACGCCGAGCCTCCAACGTAGCACTCAACACCTTCATCTTATTCAATTTTGACACCAACTCCTTCATCAACTTATCATTCCGCTTCAACAGCGTACCACAATTCTTATACTTCACAGTCTGATTCTTCATCGCCTTCTCATAATCAGACTTCTTACATTTTATAGGAAAATTTACCTTCTCAGGTGGAACCTGACACTCATCCAACATATTCTTAGCCATCTCCAACTGAGACGTCGTCGTCACCAACTCATCATTCAACTTACTTATCTGAGCCTTACAACGAGACTTTATCTTACCCAAATCAACATCCCGAAACGCAAACTGCTCCAGAAAACACAACTTATCACCTGGACTCATCATAATAAAACTAGCCAAATTACTCTGCTGAATATATCCACTCGTCTTAAACGTATTTCCAAACTTCTGATTAATTATCTCCTGTGCTGAAGCATCCTCATGAATATCATTCAACACAAGCCGATTAGGTCTCTTTGTCCGGAGAACTTTCATACCGTCAAACTCCAGCTCCACGCTACAAGACGTCTTTCCATATGATTGGACCTTCGTCCCTTCCCCAAACAAAGCAAAAAATATAGCACGAAGAATTGACGTCTTCCCTGCCCCCGACGGACCAGATATCAGCGATAGACCAGTATCACCAAAGTCAAACGTTTTATCCGTATAACATAAGAAATTTGTTAGTCTAATCTTCATATTTATCTGTTAATATGAAGACCTTAAATAGAATCATTTTCAAAATATTTAACTATCACGTACAGTCGTAAGAAGTTCGTTCCATTGGCTCGAATTGTTATTTCCGACATTATTAGCTAAATTGTAAAATGAATCAGCGGCAAAGGCGCCCCCGCCGGCAGCAACGAGCTCGTTGCCCCGAATGGTCCTAATAAAGTTGCCAAATATTGCCCCGACATCTTCGCCTGAACCAATATCTGGTCCGAGATCATCATATTCAATCCCATTATCAATAAAATATTTTACCATGTCTTTTGCCTCATCCATCGTCGTTGGTTCATATGTATTAATAATTCGGTAGGTTTGATCGTACACGTTATTTCCACATTTAGTATCATCTTCAAAGTCGGAGTAACATTCATTGATGCGAGTCTTTATTGCATTTAGATCACTACCATTTCCCAAAGAAGCTAATGTACCAGTACCCCCGCAGATTGGCTCTCCGACACAACTACCGACTAATTCTCTAACATAGTTTCCAAACGCATCACGAGTCACCTGCGACGTAGTACCGTCGTACTTACCAATCTGAACACCTGTATCTTCATCAAGTGTATCAGTATTTTTAAGATACTCATATACCCACCATAAATTAAATGGTTTTGCAGGTAACTCAAGCATGTTATTTGTAGTATTTAAAAAAGTACAAGAACCATCATCAGTGGCAGCATCAACGTTATAATTCTGAGCGCCTAAACGAGTACAACCCGATATAATACAAGTACCATCATCAGTGGTAGCATCAACGTTATAATTATCAGCAGAACTATCCGTACAACCCGATATAATACAAGTACCATCATCACGAGTAGCATTAACGTTATAATTATCAGCTGATGAATTCATACATCCTTCTACATAAGTACAAGAACCATCATCTGTGGTAGCAGATTCTTTATAATTAAGTGCTGATTCATCAGTACAACCATTTGCTGCCGCCTCATCTGCCGCCTCA
>VMHT01174766.1_pt1 | contig 27583 bp, 27 predicted proteins | sample 4693611 | NCBI WGS metagenome assembly VMHT01 (sample SAMN12280063, study PRJNA550983) | marine metagenome | isolation source: seawater sampled from same location over 5 years 0.02-0.2 micron viral filtrate | place: USA: collected off the coast of southern California halfway between the port... ... | reverse complement strand
TCACTTTCTTCATCACTTTCAACATATTCTATAATATCAACGTTATTTCCTCCATATTGATTATAATTTTGAGAAATATTTGTCCCCATCATCATTTCAGGAGGTGCTAAACGTATCTTTAATATTTTAACTTCACTCGTAAGTGTTTCAAGCAAATCAAACATACTATCTATTTTATTATCAGCATCATTTAGTTTCTTTCTAACATAAATAACCGACATAAGAACAAAGAATATTATTGTTAATAACACCGTCATACTCGTTAAATTTTCTACAATAGACATAAGACCCATAATAAAAAGATATTAGAAACTAAAATATTTTTTCTAACGTATAAACCCTAAAATTAAAATTCTTCTTCAATAAATTTTTTTGTATTTTCTATTATATCTTTTGGATAATTTAAGTCTATTAATACCTTGACACCTCCTTTGACAATAGATATACCTGGTTTCATTTTATAACTATATATAAAATCATCTTCCTTCTTTGTTACACACATTTTCATATTACCTATTTTTTTATTGTTCTTTTCTAATTTTTCGCATAACTCTATAAAATGTGTTGACATCATAAAATGGAAGTTATAATTATTTACCAAATAGTTAAGATAAGAATAAGCACTTGATATTGCTTCGTAATGATTTGTTCCACTATATAATTCATCAAATATACAAAAAGTATTCTCATGAGGTATTCGATTTATCTTGTCTATTATATCAACACATCTACGTGCTTCAGCTTGAAAAAGACTATCACGCCCGGATGTATCTGGAATATTTAAATAACAAAATATATTCGAATATGCTTTTATATTTGCCTTTTTATAAAATCCAATTCCAAATTGCTGACTACATATTATATTAAATAATGTAGTTTTCAATACAGTTGTTTTTCCTGAAGCATTTGGACCACTTATTAACATCTCTTTATCCAATTTATATGTATTTTTAATTATTAATTTATTTTCATTTTTGTCAAGTAGAGGTGGATAATATGCATCTTTAAAGCTTGTTTTTCTTTTCATATTAAATGTCGCGTAAGAAATATTCTTAAGACGAATGTTTTCTTTTATACCATTCAAATTATCTATATAACCATTAAATCCAAATGAATAATTCATTACATTATTTAACTCATCGTCTGTATAAAATTGGTATATGATTTTCTGCACATATCCAACATATGAAGCACCAACTAAAGACTTATGCGTTTTGGGTATATTCTTTAATTTTATTATTGTTTCTTCTAATTTTTTACAATTACATATTAATTCTTCATTAAATACTGAGTACGTATTATATTTTGAAATAAGAGATGAGTATTCACGCATATTATTGGATGTTTCAATCATATATTTATTTATTTTATCTATATAACCATGCATTTGTCCAAGATTTTTATTAAAGTTTATAACAACCATTACATTATTATAGATCTGGAGAAAATACATTATTATACTAAATATAGCATAACACTTTGATGATGATGATGATGATGAAAAACTTTGAAATATTTTTCCAATACTTGTATACTTTTTTAAATATACTTTCATAAAATTAAAAAATGTATAAAAATCCATCTTTACACCAGATAACCTCATTAAAAACCATGATGATAAAATTATTACAAATGGTAATATAAAAGTGCAAATAGGACTCAAAATACGATATACACTTAATATTTGATGAACATATGAATAATTATTTAAAAATTTAAAATAATTCCAGTCTATGTAATAATATTTTTCTATAAAGTAATCAGTTGTCTTTATTTCTTTCCAAGTTTCACATACGATACTTGAAGTATTACTATTGTAATTTTTAATCATTTTTTTTGTTTCATTTAAATACGTTACATCATCTGTAAAAACTTTATTCCATTTTTCTACCATTTGTTTTCCATATTCATTTGAATACCTAAACAAATGAGAATATAGTGATTTTCTATCATTTTTTTCGTTTAATTCTATGTCTTCTATTATATTATTTTCTATTTTTTTTACTTTATCTATTGTTTCTATAGGGAGTCTAAAATTATTAACCATATTTTACATTAATAAAATTTATACATTTATTTAACACAATAATATATGATAATAAGATAATATAAAATTGATTGTAATCATTTAAAGATGATATTATAATAATAATATGACAGAAGTTATCCTCCAATATACGTTCCAAGATTTTGAATCTATAAAAGATGACGGGTTTTCAATTGAACTCCCAGATAATACGATTGAGATTATAAATAAAATAGCAGAACAAGTTGGTTCTCAAGGGTATATAAAAACACCATTCTTTAAAAAAAATAAAAAGAAATCAAAACAACCTATTGATCCAAGTATATTAGAAAATATGACATTTAAAAATTATAATAAAACAGAGGAGGAACCTATTACAATCGAAACATTTGCATCAATAATAAAATCTTCTCTAAATAAACTATCTAAATCTAATTATGATAAATTGTACGAAATTATTTGTGATAACATGAACAAGATAATTGATATAACCGAAGAAAATGATGAAGAACCTTTTGTTAATATATGTAATTACATCTTTGAATATGCTACTTCTAATAAAATGGGTGTAGAGATGTACGCTAAATTGTATATTTGTCTTATGGAAAAATACCCCATCCTAAGAATAATGTTTGATAAAAAATTTGCTAATTATATAACGATGTTTAATAAAATAGAACAAAAAGACCCAAAAATTGATGATTATAATCATTTCTGCAACATTCAGTTAATTAATCAAAAAAGAAGAGTATTTAGTTTATTTATTATAGAACTTTATAAATATAAAATTGTAGAAATAGATAATATCATTAACATTATCATATCATTACAAACCGACCTTTTATATAGCATTAATTGGAATAATGAAAGTTCCAAATGTGAAGAAATAAGTGAAAATATAAGTTTGTTTATTTCAAAGATGTATACAGACCTTTTAACACATAAATCATGGGAGAATATAGAAGATAATATAATGTCCGTTAAAAATTCAAGTGTAAAAGACCATATCAGTATGACAAATAAAATAAAATTTAAACATATGGACATGCTAGACGCTATAAAAAAACAAAATGTATATAAACCTCCTTCCACTCGAACAAATATTTTATAATTATTATAAATTCAAAGGTAACATTTTATTATAATAACACTCTCCTTTAATATTCCAAGAAGTTTGTAAACAAATTATTTCTACACCAGATTCATATGCTTTTTTTACCGCTGTTTTGTATATTGGATCTAATACTGATGTTTGGAATACACATGAATCGTCTCGTTGAACTACGAAACATAGAATACATCTTATATTACTATGTGTTTTAACAATCTCTTCAAGTTCTTGTATATGTTTTAATGCTCTAGGACTCACTACATCTTTTGCTTTTTTTCTATATCCATCTGGAAAATACGATATCTTCTCGTTATGTTTTTTATTTAGACTTTGTATGTTTATTTTTTTTCTATCACTTTTTGAACAATCAACATAATCAGCAAGAGGGACATTTTTTACTTCTAGAAAGAACTGTTTTCCATTACAATCAACACCAGCAAAATCAAATCTTGAATTCATTATCTTTGCTTGAGAATAGTATTTTTGGTTTCCTTTTAATATATCAATTATATCCAGTTCTAAACATTTATCTATTATTTTTTCAGCAAGTGCCGGATTTATTCCTACAATTGTTGTATGTTCATCTTCTTTTAAAACAGCAAGGTCAGCACGATATTTACATTTTCTTGTTTTAGATTTTTCAAGCTCTGTCATCAAAATTATTGAACCTTTATCACTAAGACCACAACAACCAAGTGCTGGTGTATGTAATAAATATGATTCTTTTTCTAATGATGAAAATACATTATCGTTTTTTAATTCTACATCTCCAACATATGGTGTTTTTATATAAGCGGACGGACGCTTTAATATCTCACCTTCGATTACATCAAGTTTAAGAATTTGTTTCATTTTATTCTATAGATTACTTTACTTTATAAATATCCATTTATTTTTTCAATTTTGAAAAAAAAATAAATAATTTTGCGCCTTATTTGAATTTATTGTTCATATTTATATTTAAATATACTCACTTATATATAAATATGGTATTATCACAATTACACCCCGCTGTTCAATATAAAGAACAAAAAGAACTTTATGATGACGATATTGATATGGAATCTAAATTATATGATATATTTTTTCCCACTATGAGACTACGATTAAATATAGCTGTTGGAAAACCAAGACATACAGCAACAAAAAATGGTATATTATTTTTTCCGTTGTATTTAATTCATGATGAAAAATTTGTTATGCAAATAGGTATATATGAAATAAATGTAAATGAACTACAAGAAATAAAGGATGAAGATGATGAAATAGATATTGAGCTTATAAAACGTGACCCTTTATTATATAATTTTTCCACTCAAGACAATTTAAAACAATATGGTGAATATGTTGATGATATTAATGAAGGAAATAATGAATCAATCGAAGAAGATAAAGAAGAAAGTGCTGAAGATGATGATAACAAAAATAATACAAAAAGTAAAGATGATAATGATGAAGATGAAATGAGTGACGACGAAATCGTTGAAGAAAAGGAGGAAGTTGCTGATACTGATACTGGTAAAAAAAGAGACTATATGAGTGTTTTGGGAAGAAAAAAATATATGTCTATTTTCACAGATAAGATAGATTATAAAGGTGATACTTTGTTACCCGAAGAAACAGGTGATGATGCTTCAAGTGAAAAGAAAGTATTTAAGGAAAAAATGACTTCAACGTGGATTGAAAAATTTATGAAAAATAATAATTATTCTATATCAAGGACTAATCCAGATGGTAACTGTTTCTTTCAAGTTATACGCGACGCATTTGATTCAATTGGAAAAAAAACAACTATTGAAAAGATAAGAACTATTTTTTCTGATTCAATTGATGAAAAAACTTATGTAATGTATAAAGAAAAATATGATATGTTTAAAGAATCTTATGATAATGACTCCAAAGAAATGAAACAGGTTAAAGAAGAAATAACTCAGGGTAAAAAGAAATATAAAATGACAAAAGATAGAAAAGCTCAAGAATCACTTGAAACATTTATAGAAGAACGTATTTCTATCTTAAAAAATTTAAATGATGGAATAGAAACAACAAAAGAATTATTAAATGAATTTGAATACATGAAAAACATAAATTCACTCGAAGAATTTAAAGAATTTATATTAACACCAAAATGTTGGGCAGATACTCTTACTGTATCAAGAATAGAACAATTAATGAATATAAAAATAATCATATTATCACAGGAAGCATACGACAATAACGATAAAGATAACGTTATTACATGTGGTCAATTAAATGATACAATATTGGAAGATGCTGGTAAATTTGAACCATCTTATTACATTATAACACAATTTTCCGGTGATCATTACGACCTTATTGGATATAAATCTAAACTTGTTTTCCAATTTAGAGAAATACCATATGACCTAAAAAAACTTATACTTATGAAATGTCTTGAACAAAAAAGTGGTCCATATAATATCATACCAGAATTCAAAGAAATGAAATCTATGTATGATTCAAAAATAACTGTAGAAGAAACAAAATATCTTACAGATACACCATTATATGATGAAAATATTGTATTCCAAGTTTATCATAATTCAAGTGATAAACCTTTCCCAGGAAAGGGTGCTGGTGAAAATATTCATCCAGATGACCCTGACACACGTAAAAAATATGCCGAACTTTCAAAAATAATTAATTGGAGACGAAAACTTGCTAACACACATGTTCAACCATTTTTACTCAAAGGAAAAAATTGGAACTCGGTTGAACATTACATACAAGCTCAAAAATTTAAAAATAATCCTGACGTTCATGACCAATTCACAATTGAATCAAAATCATCTATATCTGAGGATCCATTAAAAGCAAAAGAAGCTGGAACAAAAAAAACATATTTCAAAGATAGATATGTAATCGATACAAACTTTTCTTCTAAGTTATCTGAATATTTAACAGAAGCTCTTGAAGCAAAATTCTCAAATGAAGAACTTAAGACTCTTCTTCTTTCAACTAAAGACGCAAAAATTGTTAGTTTTGCAAGAGCAAATGCTCCACCTGTTATGACTGAACTTATGGAAGTTCGCAAATCTATGAGTTAAAAATCAAATTTTTTATTATATATTACAAACATATGGACGTATCAGGAAATGTTACCGAAAATGTGGAACAACCAACTCAAGAACCTACACAAAAATTGTCTGAAGTAAAAGTTGAAAATGAAGTGATGGCTCTCAACATTCTTGTCAGTTTTCTTGCTCAGGCTCAAAAAAGAGGAGCTTTTTCTATGGATGAATCAGCAAAAATTTGGGAGTGTGTTAAGTGGTTTCAAAAGTAAATAAATATATCTTCAATTAATATATGAAGTTTGCCAGAAGTTTAACAAGAAATATGCCGAAATATTTAATCGTTTTCTTTGGATTATTATTAGTATTTAATGTATTTGCGTTCTTTTTAACACCTGGTATTAAGGAAGGTCATGAAGGTAAAGAGAAAAAGAAACTTAAAAAAAACTTATAAAGATGGATGAATATTCAAACGCTATGCAAAGGAAAGTAAAGGATAATTCATTTATGGTAAATTACCTCGGTAGTATGATTAGACCAAAAGCAGGAAAAAATGTTAAAGCTGAGGATGGGGTATTAGTGTTAAAAGGCAAAAATAGACCTTAGTTTTTCGATAAAAATAAAATAAATCAAAAATTCATATAAATATAAATGACATGATATTTATATGAAGCTCAGTAACGATTCGAAAAAAATAATTCAATATGTAAAAAAAACAGGAATCAAAGTTAATAAACGCACCACTAATATGAAAGAATTGTTTAATGACATTCAAGAATCATATGATTATGTTAATAACACTAATCTTAATGTAAGTAAACACGTATCAAAAATACATAATATTACAGAATCCTATTCAATTATGACTCCTGATAATTTTGGTTCTGGATTTATTGATGATTATGTTCGAACAAAAATAATGGACTCTATTTTGTTTAATGTTAAATATTCATTTAGAATGTATGATAGAGCATATAATATAATTTTTAACATATGTGATGTTACTGATTATGACAAATGTGATACTATGTTTCAAATGATTCTCCAATGGCTATACATAGTAAATATATATAGTCCTCCTAAGTGTTCCAGAAAAATAGATATATACATTTTTCTATGTGATGTAAAAAAGAGAATGCCAAAGGAAACAATTGAAGTGATAGGTAAACCACATGTAAACTCTGCGTATACTTATTGTTGTCCAACTACAAACCAAATTATTGTATACAGAAAAGAAGAATGGTTTAAAGTTTTTGTTCATGAGACTATGCATTCTTTTGGTTTAGACTTTTGTAGTTCTCAAAATATATCTAAGGTAAAAAATGTAATCAAACCAGTATTTAATATAAACTCAGAAATGAATATATATGAATCATATTGCGAAACATGGGCTGTTATTGTAAATAACGCATTTTTTGTATTCAATAGAACACCTGATATAAAATATGGTGATTTTTCAAAACAATTTCGTAATCACATGAGCACGGAAATAGTATTTTCTTTATTACAAATGAATAAAATATTAGAACACATGGGTATTGAATATAATGACCTATATACTAAAAATTCTACAGCAAATATTAAACGTCATTTATATAAAGAAGAAAGTGAAGTGTTTTCATATTTTATTGTAAAAACAATTATTATGTATCACTATAATTTATTTATTTTATGGTGTGAAAATCATAACCATTCTTTATTAAATTTTAATACAAGTGATAAAAATATTATAGAATTCTGTAAGTTTGTATTATCACACTATAAAAAATCAGGATTTCTTTATAATATTGAAAAAATGAAATCTAATATGAAATCTATGCGTTCTCAAACATTTATAATGAACACAGCAAGAATGAGTGTTCATGATTACGAATTTTAGATTTTTGTTATTATATATTAAAATTAATAATATTTATTATATAATATAATACGGTATATATTCTTGTGGAAATCATCGCATAGATTGGGTTTACACATATTTTGTGTAATAATGACATAGATAATTTAGCTATTAAATCATAATTATATAGTATTTTAATTTTATTTGTTTAAATTTATAATATAAGTGTAACAAACACTTATATTAATTTATATATTTTAATCTAACCAAAAACATTTTCATGCATAGTTAATAATATATTTTCTTCTTCATCACTATCGTCTAAATTAGGCAGAGGCAGCAGCGGCAGCAGCGGCGATGGCTTTTGCTGACTTAGGGAAGTGAGGAGACATGTATCTTTGGAGGTTGAAGTAGGTGAGCTCATCTGACTTTTGGAGCTTGAGAAGCTTGGCCAAAGCGGCATCAGGAATGATTCTGCGACCGTTTGCTTTATCTTGGAGATTGTTTGCGCGAATGTACTTATTAATCTCACGAGTAACATCAGTTCTAGCCATCTCGGCTCCCTTTGGCTTTCCAAGAAATGAAGCAAGCTCATCTGATACAAGGGTAGGTTTGATAAAACCACTAGGGGAACGATTTCCACTTTTGGCTTTACGCTTTCCACTTGCTTTCTTAGCAGCTTTAAGCTCACGGGAGGTTGCCTTCTCAAGAGCAGCAAACTCTTTACGAAGGGCAGTTCCCTCAGCAAGCCATGATTGAAGTTTCTTGGAGAATACACCAAATGTCTCAATAACAGATGTCTCTTCAACAACGGTGTTCTCCTCAACAGGAGCAGCCTCTACAACTGGGGTAGGAGCAGGGGCAGGGGCGGCAGCCTTAGTGGCTTTCTTCGCAGTAGTAGTTTTCTTAGGGGTAGCAGGGGTCTCGGTAGTCTTCTTTACCATTATACTATTCTATAGTATATACTGTTTAAGTTGTTTTTTACTATATATTTATTTCTATTACGAGATATCGAGACAAAATAATTTATTTATTAATATTTAATGATTTTTTTATTTTAACGCATTATTTTTATTTTTTTGTTAGTTTTGTATTTTTGTCAACGCGTTTGATAATGTTTTTCTTAATTATTTCTTTTTTATTTTTATTTTAAATGTCGTATTTTATTATATAAAAATATATAATAAAATTTTTAATTATGAATGATACATACACTGATAAAGCCATGGAAGAGACTCAGCAGCTTCTTCACTTACTAAAGTTAGTGCCCCCAATAAATAATAACAGCCAATAGCACTGTTTTCCTGATTTATTGAATAACGCACAATATTTTCCATTATTTTTAATGTTCTAAATCTTACTATATCTGTTGGAACAAGGTCGTTTACAATAACAAGCGGTGTTCGCGATATTCTACATAAAAAAGGATTTCCAGAAGGAGAACATATGTTCCTTTTTGCTTGTTCTGACAGGTCTGCTCTATAATTCCATATATCATGTAGTTCACGAATAAATTTTACTAAATGAATCCTAGAAAGATTCATAAACCATGTATAATTTGTGTAATTTCCCAGACTATCTATATATAAGAAAAGCTGTCTTACATTATGATCAAAATTATCATTTGTACAATTATTATTTTCTTCTTCAATAGAATTTACATTCAATCCTGTTTTTAATATTTTTGATAATTTTATAAATCTTTTAACACGATGATATAGTCGTGGACTTACAAACTCGCAATTTGTAAATGGGTTTTTTAATGTCTTACCCTGAGATTTTTCGTTTCGTATAAAATTATATAAGGATACTATATCAAAACCATACATCATACCATTATCTTCTTCACTAAAAAAATTAACATAATCAATAGACGATATCTTTTCTAATGAAAAAAAATCCTGTTCGTTTACACATTTTGTTTTATTTTTAAAAGCAGGACCATGTGCAGATATATATTTATATACAAACTTTCTTCTCGCATTTTTTTGAATTTTTATAACATTAAAATTATAAAGAAGGAACAAATATATTCTTTTATTAAGTTCATTTTTGTTTCCTGATATTTTTAATTTATATTTTTTTGCTATCATCCTCAATTGAGCAACATTAAAATTATACATTATTATATGTTCATATTCGCACATTTCAGGTATAGTAAAATTCTCTTGATTTACCTTCTTCTTTATATTTCGTTTGGTTATTGTGCTTACTTTATTTTCATAATATTTTACATCGTCTCTTGTAAAATTTTCTATTGTATTTTTATTTAATTTCATTACTATATATATAACATTTTTATATTTCTAAGTCGTTGCGTTTTAAATAGTATAAATACGAAACCTAATATGGTAAGGATTTATTGACACCATAAATGATTATATTTTTGCAAAATTGATTTAAAGAATTGCCAAGTATAGATTGTATATATAAAATGAGCAAGAGTAACCTTATTGAAAACGCAAGCACCTTTAACTTTGAGTCAGGCATCAAGTTTGGCCAAGTGAAATCACTATCATCCGGAGCAAGGAGTATTGATGTAAAGAATAAACGAACTTCACAAAAGTTGTTTCTTCGAACACCTCTTATGCTTACTTGGGGTGTAAGCGATTACGAAGGAAATGAAAAATATGAGATGACGATGTCTTTCCTTGGAGATCCACCAAGAGATGATGTTGTTGCCTTTAAAGATAACATTAAAAGATTTGAAGACCAAATCAAATCAGCCGCACTTGAAAATTCTCAGGAATGGTTTGGAAAAAAATATACAAATATGGAAGTTCTTGATGCTTTATGGACTCCTATCTTAAAATATCCCAAAGTAAAGGGTGGAAATGGTGAGCTTGATTATGATAGAGCACCTAACCTTCGTATTAAATTGCCTATTTATGATGGCGAATGGAAATCCAAACTTTATGATACAGAAAAAAATCAAATCTTTCCAAATGATGATGGAACGACTCCTGTTGATATTGTTCAAAAAGGAAGTCAAGCAGCTTGTGTAATTGAATGCGGTGGTATCTGGTATGCAGCAGGTAAATTCGGTGTGACATGGCGCCTTAAACAAGCGGTTGTAAAGCCTCGCGAAGATATTTCATCTGTTTGCCAGATTGATTTGGATGATAACGAGAAAACAACTATCAATACAAGTGTCTTACCATCTAAGGATGATAGTGACAACGAAGAGCCAGCTGTTGTTGAAGATGATGAGGATGATGGTGTAGAGGAAGAGGAAGAGGAAGAGGAAGAGGAAGAAGTTGTTGAAGCACCTCCTCCTACTCCAGTAAAAAAGAAACGTGTAGTAAAAAAGAAAACAGCTGGAGCTGAAGCATAATATAATTAGATAGATTTATACCTTATACTTTAATAAATTAATAAATTGAATTTAAACGTTATAAACGTTTTCTTTTTGTATCAATAGAAAACGTTTATTTTTAATTCGGTAATAAATCCTTTATTTTTTATTAGAATACTATATGATCATCCTTGTTACAGGTGGTTCTGGTTTTATAGGAAATCATTTATGTCGCGAATTATTACAAAAAGGGAACTATGTTATATGCCTTGATAATAATATAACAGGTAACATGAAAAATATTAAAGATCTTATTAATAATCCAAATTTTGAATTTATTAGACATGATATTACTATGCCAATTAATTTAGAAGTAGACCAAATATATCATTTAGCATGCCCGGCATCACCAAAAGCATATCAAAAAAATGGAATAAAAACTATTAAAACGAATGTATTAGGAACTATGAATGTTCTTGGTATTGCAAAAAGAACACACGCAAGAATTCTTTTAACTTCAACATCAGAAGTTTATGGAGATCCAACAATACCAAAACAACATGAAGAATATAATGGTAATGTTAACCCTATTGGACCTCGTTCTTGTTATGATGAAGGTAAACGTATTGCTGAAACATTAATGATGGAATATTATAAAGAACATAAGGTTGATATAAGAATCGCTCGTATATTCAATACATATGGTCCAAATATGTCTCCGGATGATGGTCGTGTTATAAGTAATTTTATTGTCCAATGTATTAAAAATGAAAATATAACCGTTTATGGCGATGGTTCTCAAACAAGAAGTTTTTGTTATGTTACCGATACTGTTCAAGGACTTATACAACTTATGAATCAAACAAAAACTACCGGACCTATTAATATAGGAAATCCACGAGAAATTACAATTAAAGAAACTGCTGATTTATGTATTAAAAAAATAAATCCAACAAATAAATATATAATTTACGATAGTCTTCCTGTAAATGACCCTATGAGAAGATGTCCAGACATTTCAAAAGCTATTGATCTTATTATGTGGAGACCAACAATACCTTTACACGAGGGAATTAATTATACAATCGATTATTTTAAAAAACTTATTTTAGACAATTAACAATTTATAGTGAATTATCATATTTTATATTCAATATTTAATATTATAACCTCTAAATATTGAATATGTATCCCAATATAAATAAGGTAATATATCATTTTTTAAATATTCTATTTCCATATTTGGAAATTTTTCACATAATATTTTTGAAATAATCATTTTAACAAATTTCATACGTTTTTTATGTCTAATAATAACATTCGCATTAAATACTGTTATTTCATTAATAATTCTTCCATATTTATTATATTCGTCATTTGTATTTCTTCCATATTTATTATATTCGTCATTTGTATTAAAATTAAGATGATACAACGATATATTATTTGATAATGTATTATATTGTGACCTCCAAGGTTGTGAACATATAAAATATTCGTTTTTCATACACAAACAAACAACTTCGCTATTAATGGATTCTTTTTTAAATCTCTCATACCTACGTAATTTATAACTCATCGGTAATAACAATAATTTGTTATTTATATATTCTTCAGTATCATTCATGATGTTATATATTTTATTTAAATAACATCATCATGTAATCTTGAATTCAATTTTATAAATTAATCTATAATGCTTGTAAATCTAATACGCACATGTATAACTATATCTGATCTTTCTTCTACACTATACATATCACTCGTGTTTATTCTTGCTACTCCTTCTTTTTTAAATAAAATTGTCTGATTTTTAATCAACTTCAAATCTTTGTAAAAAATATTAAATAACTTATTTCCTATATTAACTTCTACATAATTATCCCATTCTATTTCTCCATCTCTATAAACTATGGTAATATCAATACATTTATGTATATTATTATTTCCAGAAATCCATACATCATCATCCAATATAGGAATACATCTTGCAATAAGCTCACCACCATCAATATCATAATATAATTCACTATGCCAAAGAGGTATATTAATTATTTCTTCTTTATAATTATATCGAAATACATTATCATTTAAAAGATCATCTATCGATGGATTTAATATAATTACTTGAGTTGTAGAACAAATCTTTAAACGAATATCTTCCAACGTTTTATCATCTATACATAAAATATCACGATACTTGACAAAAATCTCATACATATGAACCATATTCTCATTACCAAGTTTATCAAAAAGCTTTACAGCCACATTCCCAACTATCTTTCTAAAAGCATTATTTATTTCGTTGGAATCTTGAGTTTTTACTACCTTTCCTATCCATGACCATATAGAACTATCGTCACTTTCATCATCTTCCATAGGTGTTCCATATGATTTCGCCATAAGAAACTCTGTCAAAATTTCTTTTGCTTGTCCTACTTCAGCAAACTTTTCACCACTAATGTCGGTTTTATTCTTATCAGGATGCGTTTCTAACGCACGCTTTCTATAACATCTTTTTATATTCTCATGTGTAATATCACATACATCATCTATTCCAAGCACACCCATATAATAATTAATTTTCCCCCTCATGTCCTACTTGTTGAAAACTCTCTAACTAATTTAAAATTATACCATATTTTTATTCTTATATTTCATTATCTCACTTTTTAAAAAAAGAAAATACCATTCTAAATGATATATAGGTCTGTAATTATTATTAAAAAATTTAAGAAATGTATACGTATTTTCCATTATTTTACAGTTATTCAGCTCTTTATAACTTGAAAGAACATGAGAAAGTATATACCATACACATTTATGAACATCAATATTATATGTAAATATCTCGTAAATATTATCTCTAAACTCTGACCATTTTTCTATATTATTAACATCTATATGATATATAATTTTATTACATATCGTCTTATACATATCAACCAAATCTAAATTATCTTTGAGATTCTTTATATTCTCAAGCTCACTCAAATTTAATCCAGATGGTATCCGCTTTCCCAAACAAGCATTATATGATGTTCTTGAAGGTCGGGGTATATTTACTACCTCACAACATTCTATTATATTATCCGGTATGAAACTAACCGATTCACTAATCAATATAAATTTTACAGGGTTATTTTTTAAAGATCGCTGCATATAACTATAAAATATATCAAGCAACTCATTATGAATCTCATGGAAATTTTTACATACTATAAAACCTATCTTATTCGTTTTCGCATTTATCATGTCATTATAATGAGTAAATATATCATGCCATATTCCTTTCGCATTACAACCCAACATACCCATATCTACTTCAATATGTATATCACTTATTTTATAATAATTTGTTACCTTATTAGATGTAATCGTTACCCTTTTCTCATATTTCAATTCACTCGGACTATAATTCTTCAACAAAAGTAATGATTGTGTATACTTTCCTGTTCCTGGAGGTCCATAAAAAACAATATTGTGTATGTCTTCAATCATATCTGGATACTTCGTATAATTCCTCTCTATAACACCATGAAGTGATGATACCGAATTAGATACAATATAATCCTCAAATGTAGTTTCGTGATATTTCATATATTATTAATTGATAAATGTCTATTATCATTTTTCGGTATATTAAATGTAATTTCTAGTGTTCTGCAAAGGACTATCAAATTTCATCGATACAATTATGATACATATTATTTGTTCCGTTCATCGACATTCATAATAATGTTTTTTAAGAATATTTGCTAGAACGCTAGAAAACACATTTTTTACATGAAATAATATTAAGTAATAAATAAATTCACAATCTATTTGTAAAATGTTATTAAAATAATATCCATAACACCATCTGTTACTTCGTTAACACGATTAACCTCTCGAGAATCAAACAAAACATACATACCACGTTTTGGTTCAATTATGGTTCCATCGACAAACTCAAGCGTACCACCATCAAAATCATTACCATAATTACTTTCATATACAACAAGACTATAGATAGATGGTTGATGTCTTGAAACATTCGTAATAATGGAATCATCAACAGACCAATCAACGTAAAAACCTTTCTCACCAGTTATTCTTTTCAAATAATATGTTACATCATTCAAGCAAAAATGAGGTATTGTGTTAATAATATTTGAAAGTAAATTATTAGAAAACCCATCATAATTTTCTATTTCTCCAATAATCCTTTTACTTGATAAACTATATTCTTCAAGAATCTTTTTTCCATGAAGTTCAATCATAGACAACATAATTGTATTTAATATATATTAATTTAGTTAAAAAAAATGTATTAAATAAAAAATTATTCTCTAAATAAGGTTTACATATGAGAGACAAATGGAAAAAGAAAAGAATGCGTAGAAGAAAACGCCAACACCGTAGAATTCGAGCAAAACATAAATAATCATCAATAACGTATATTTAATATTTTAAGCATACGTTATTTATATCCTAATTCTTTACTGTAAAACGAACACGTTTTTGTTTCTTACCACCCTTTTTCTTTCGATAAGTATGTTTTCCACCAGACTTCTTCTTTTTTCTAATGGTAAATTTCTTTCCACCACGACGACGTGTCTTATTATCCTTTCTTTTTCCATTTTTATCACAATCACATGTAGTTATTTTCTTAAGAATACCTTTTAGGAAACCACCTTTCTTTTGACTGGTATTCTTCGACTTCTTTTTAGAACCACCTTTCTTTCCACCCCCATTATTACCAGCATCAGGTGTGGAACCCGGAATAATATCATCATCTTCATCATCACTAAAATCATAATCTGTAAGTTCAGACATTTGTGAATTACCTATATAATCCATGTATTCGTCTTCCATATTATGAAAATCAAAATAACTTGATGCTGATGTTTCTGCGGCAATTGATTTATCATCATCAGAAACCTCATTTGGAGGTCCAATAGGTAACGGGTTATTTAATATTGCTTTTGTTCTATTTGATAATCTTGCCAATAAAGTCATAGGACCTAATATTTTTTTTGAATAATAAGCCAGTTGAAAGAATTTTTTTCTATTATTAATATCTTCAGCTTCTTTAAAATATTCACTTGAAACATCAGTAGCTTTTGAAAATACAACATTTGGTTTATGTTTAACAATATCTTTCCATGTTATTGCTCCTTCGGCATCTTTACCAGCCTTTACTATAGCACTAGAAACTGTTTGTGTTTCATTATTAAAAAAACTTTCCATATCACAATCACTTATATTAAAAAAATCTTTATCGTCACTTGTAAGATCCCTAAGAAGTGTTACTTGATCTTTAAAATCGTCAATTCCCGAAAAAACAGAAGATATATGTGCTGCTCTTGTGAATATTTCTTTTTTTGTTTCATCTGCAATACTTTTAACTGTATCATCAAAATTTTCTGGATAAAGTTCAAAAGCATTTGTAAATGGTATTGGTTCTGTTTCTTCTTTCGTTTCTTCTGAAGGAGGAGGAGGAGGTAGTAAATTTTTTGTTTCTTCTGTTTCTGGACTGGATGGTAATTCTTCTCGTATTAATGAATTAAATTCTTTTTTTACTTTTTCAGCATTTGTCAATTTTTTATTTATTTTTTCTAACGCTTCACCAGATTTAACTTCTGTTGTTGATGTTGCCGCTTCAAGTACCCTTTTTGAGGGTTTACACATTCGCCCGGATCTTGTTTGTTTTTTCATAGTGTCAACTATTGATTCTATTTCTTCATTAGCCTTATATTCACCTTTTTCTATTAATTCTAAAAGTTTTTTCTCTTTAGCTTCAACACCTTTTATAGCATCTTCTATAATTGATTTGGTAACTTTGATTTCACGTGGGTTAGTTAAATCACGATTTAATATTCTTGGAATTCTTTCATCACTACTCAAATCTTCCACTATTAATTCGTCTCGTGCTTGATTTAATCCAGTAATTAATTCATAATATTTATCCTGATCATCACCTTGTAAAATGTTACCAATTTCATCATCTGTAATTTCATCATCTGTAAGTTCTGCTTCTGAAGCAATCGATTGAATATCAGATTCAACACCACTATCTTTTTTTTGTTTTTCAGTTTCACTACCAGAGTGTTCAGTTTTAAATATCTCTTTAAAACGTTGTTTCTTAGTCATAACTCTTTCATCTCTTTCATCATCAGTGTTTTTAATTTCCTCTATTGTTCGTTTTAATTTATTTACAAATCCTACTTTTGACTGTTTTATATGTTGTGTTAGTGCGTCATCCTGCATAAAGTCCGTTCTTGTTAATCCTAATCTACCACTTTTAATAGCTTGTAATAATCTTCCACTATATTTGTTGTTATTCATATTTTAAGTATAAAAAATACATAGATAAAAATATTTTTCACTATGCTTAAACAATCTATTACAGAAGTATTATATTTTTATATTAAAAATAATTATTATAATAAAATATGGATATGAATGACAGAACACGTGAAATAGTTAAAATTTTTAAAAAACTCAAAGATTTAAATCTGGGTATATCATGTTTTTCTGAATTTGATGAACTCAGAAATATAGGTAATGAATATATACGAACAGGTAATTCAAAAAAAGGAACTATAAATATTATTGGAGCAAAGCGTATTATAGTGTATAATTTTGGAACAGAAGTAGACTGTTATCTAAAATATGAACCGACTATATAATTTTTTTATGAAAAATAATATTTCTCTTTATCATATATGAAAAATTCTATAACATCCCCTGTAAAGAAACCATTTCAGTTCCTTCTTGCTAGACATGGCGAATCCCTGTGGAACAAAGAAAATCGTTTTACAGGATGGACAAACGTACCACTTACACAGCGTGGTCAAGATCAGGCTTGTATTATGGGTAAGACACTTAAGCATAATAAGGTTTATCCACACTGTATATTTACAAGTGAACTTAATCGTGCAATAGAAACGTCTAATATAGTTCGAACAAAAATGAATACTGGTTTTGATATTCATCATACATGGAGACTAAATGAAAAGAGTTATGGTGATTGCGAAGGTGTTTGTAGAGATGATGTTGTAAAACTTATGAGTAAGGATTATGTAAGCGAACTTCGACGAAGTTTTTTTATGTTACCACCTACACTTGAAACGCATGATAAATATGATTTTGCTGACTATCAATTAAAAACATGTGAGCATTATTATAGATATAATCTTCACATGGGTGAATCAAAAGAGATGGTTCTCCATAGAATACTTCCTTATTGGTATGAAAGTATAATTCCCACTATTAGAAACAGAATGTGTCCTCTTATAGTTACACATAAGCATGGTGCCAGGGTTCTTCTAAAATATTTAGCGAGAATGAATCTGTATGATTTCGATAAGTTAGATATACCAAATGCTACTATACATCATATAAAACTGAATAACGAATTTTTTATAGATAATTTTGAAAAGGATGTTGTAAAAATAGATAATTATCAAGAGTGATATAATTATTAATAAAGAAACTACATAAGCACAAAAGTATGTTATATATAGAGACCATGTATATGGCAATACCGGTAACAGAATATAAACCATCAAATATATTTTTTGGTGAACCTATAAAAAATACAATTATAGAAAATAGTATATTTCGACGTATAATATATTCACATCCTGAAATATCATTTAACAGTATAAATATATATTTTACATTTAACAAACTAACTGTAAAAAGGTTTTACAATAAATGGAAATGTATATTTAATGATTATGTTAATAAAAACATACTTTTGAATATAGAAGTAAATATTTTACAGAAATTACGTGTGTGTAATAAGACACCTATTTATAGTATTACACAACAAATACAGAACAATATGTTTAAAATATTTTCTGATAGGATGGAAGCAGGTGATTTTAATGATTATACTGTTGTTCTTCGCATATCAGGTATATGGGAAAGTGAAACAGAATATGGAATAACATATAAATTTGTTGACTTTAATGAGATTAATATTAAATGATTAACATTAAATGATTAATTTCATATTAAATTATTTTGTTAGTATTTTATTATAAAATATAAAATACTAAAATTAACACACTCTTTCACTATCGTAAGCAGTTTGTATAAATGGACTTAAAATAATATTTGTTATACCTAATCCTGAAATTATAGCAATCATTATCAATCCAGAACCATATTGGTTGGTTTTTATGACATTATAAAATGTCTCAGTATAACTGTTTCTAAAACAGAAAAGAACCATAAAAATAATCATAGAAACTATTAAAAGTGTCAGGACAATAAATCTTGCTATCATAATTCCTTTAAATTTTCCATTATTAGCCATTAAAGATTCATATACGTTAACATTTGGAGAACGTGAGCTACATTCTTTATTTAATCCTCCTTTTAATTCATTAGTTAACTCTGAAATCACAGGAAAAGCTATAGATGATATAGCAAATATACCTAAAGAAATAATAAGATATTTATTTTCTTTTACACCATCATCTCCAGCAATAGCAAGATAAAAAATCCATGAACTTATAATTATGAAAAAAATGTCAAACATTTTAAATGGTATACTTTTTCCAACAATCATTAAAAATATGTTGATAATTGCAAGAAGAATAAGTATAACGATAGAAACTCCGGTCATCATTTTCATAGGATTTTTTTTTAATATATATCCATTATTATCCATTTTAGTTAACATATAGTGAGAATTTAATTATATAGAAGCATTAACTAAATCAATAATATCCTTCTTATTACAACTCATAAACGAATCTTTTAAATTGCCAAGTTTTATAAATTTAGGTTTATTCATTTTACTTGTTTTATAATATATATAATTTCCAAATTTACCCTTTCTAACAGACGTAGTTGTAGATATTTCTCTAAGAATACTTGAACCACTAATTTTATCACTTTTGTTTTCGTCCAATAAATCAATTACATCAGCAATTGTAATTTTGTTATACATCTTATCTATATCTTTGACTCCAATATTTTTTGTTCCATAGACAATATATGGTCCATATCGACCATTCTTTAAAAGTACATTAGTGTCTTTGTATGTTCCTAAATTTCTATTTTCATTTTCTGTATCAATAACATCTTCTAATAATGATCCAGAATCACGTATTGTTTGTAAAGTAATACCATCCTTAACCTTTTTCCATGTAATATTTTCGCCTTCTGTACATTTTATAACAGGACCATGTGCTCCAATAATAAATTCATTATTTTCATCAAATCGATGTGATATTTTACTATGATTTCCATCTTTATATATTTTGAGTTGTTTGTCTATATCATGATAATATTCATTACATACTGTTATTTTTGTATCTAAACCTCCAGCAATATTATCAAGTCTTGTTTCCATTTGTTTTGTATAATCATAATTAAGTATATCATCAAAATGTTTTCCCAAAAATTCAAGAACAAGCTCACCAAGCGGTTGAACAACAAGTCTATTTTTTTCTGAACCAAATACAGCTGTTTCAGGTTCTTCTTCTATTGTATCATCTGTAAGTGTATAATTAATAACATCCATTTTTTTACCCTCAACGTTCTTCTTTTTAACATATCCTCGAGTTTGTATTTTATCTACAATACTTGAAAATGTAGATGGTCGTCCTATTCCATTATCTTCAAGAAGTTGAACAAGTTTAGCTTCATTAACACGACTTTTTGTATTTTTAAGTGTACATTTACTTTTAACAGAATTATACTCAACGCCTTTATTATTTTTAAAAGCCTTAAGAAAAGAATAATATGGGTCATCTTCTATACCATCTACAATCATAAACCCAGAAAATACTACAGAAAGAGAAGAATATTTATATTGTAATTTTTCTGGTGCGCTTACGGAACCAATTATTTTACTCATAGTTGCAGATACCATACAACACTTAAGAGTATGATTTCTTATAAAAGTGTACATTCTTTTTTCTTTATTCCCCATAGTTTCTGGAATTTGTTCTTTTTCTATATCAGTTGGTCTAATTGCTTCATGAGCTTCCTGAGCACCACCAACTTCTTTCTTATTATTATCTTCAATATTGTTATCTTCCTTTTCTTTTAAAAGTTCATTATTACTATATTTCTCTCCATATGAACGATTTATAAAATCTATTGACGAAACAAGAAAGTCTTGACTCAAAATAGGACTATCTGTTCTCATATATGTTATATGTCCATTTTCATATAGTTTTTGGCATAAAGCCATAGCCTCTTTTGGACTATAACCCAATACTGAACTTGCTTGTTGTTGCATAGTTGATGTTATAAGAGGTGTAGGTGGTGTTTTTATAATATTTTTGGGTTCACTACAAGATAGTAAATGTTTGAAGTTAACTGTTTCTTCAAGAAATGTTTCAATAGATTGAGATTCAATATGATGTTTTGAAAGTTCAAATGGTATATTTTTTGATGTAAAATATCCTACAGTCGTGTAAGAAAGACTTCCTGGATTTTCCTTAACTAATTCATTATTTTCATATACTATCTTAAGTGCGGGCGTTTGACATCTCCCAGCACTTAATCCAGTTTTACTTTTTCGAGTAATGGCACTCCATAAAAGAGGAGATATCTTGAAACCTAATGCCATATCCAGTATTTGTCTCGTATGTTGGGCATTTACAAGTTCCATATCAAGACGTTTGGGATTTTCTACAGCCCTTTTAAGTGCTGTCTTAGTAATTTCTTGGAAAACAATTCTCGGTGTAGTTTTAACATCAAGATCAAACGCATCACAAATATGCCATGCTATTGCCTCACCCTCTCTATCATCATCTGTAGCAAGAATGACATTTTTAGATTTTGAAATAGCCGTTCGAAGTGCTTTTATATACTTCTTCTTTTCTTCCATTTCCAAAAATTTTATATTATAATAATCATCAACATCTTTAAGGGACGCGAGCTGTCGAAAATGTCCATAGCTCGCGACACATGAATATTTATCAGAACCTAAGTAAGCTTCTATCTTTTTACATTTTGCTGGAGATTCAACAATTACAAGTGTTTTTGTCTTCATTACTTACTACTAGTAGGCGACATAGTTTTAAATTCTTTCCAACTAATATTAACAGGATCACTTTGTGGCTCAGTATCAGTAATTTCTATATCACCTCTATCATTCATGTCAGCTTTTCTAAGTGCGCTGTCAACATAAAGCTTTTTCAATAATTTTCCCACTTCAAAAGAACCTTCGTGTTGGTCCAATTCTTCATTTTCAATTCTCTGTAAAACATTAAGAAATTCATTAAATATAGAAAGATTTAATTCATCATTTTTAATTTTAGTATGTATATCAGTATAATTATCATATAAAAACTTACACTGGAATTGTGCTAACTGAGAAAATTTGGCCGGGTCATGTTTTCTCATTTCCGGGTGTTTTTGTTTTAACATTTCCATCATAATAACATCTTTTCGTATGAGTGAACTGTGTTTTATTTGACGTATTTTATCCGTTTGATCCTCAACATCATTATCCTTGATCATTTGTTTTAGTTGGAGTCGTTGTTTATCATCCATTGATTATCTTATAAAGACTATTTTATATTGTTTTTATCTGTTAATAATATATATATATGGGTAAAAGCAACAAAGAAATTTCTAATTTATCTAAACAAGAACTTATAAGAAACAGAAAAGTAAGATATTCTGTAAAGAAATACTTAGAAAAAGAATTAAATATTCCTGAATATACAGTTGATACAGAGCCTGAACCTAAAAAATGGGTAGAAAATTTAACAATCTATAGCTTAGAACCAGAAAAATTAAAAGACCTATTGGATAAATACAAATCAAGAAAAAGAAGCTCCCGTAATATGGAAAGAGGTTATTCCAGTAATTCTTCAGGTGGTAAAAGAAAAACACACAAGAATAAACAAGAAGGTGGAAGTGGTCAAAAACAATTTGAAGTTGCTCCTATAGGTGAAACGGGTGGTTCAAGTGATGTCCAATCAAGTATTATAAATGCAAAGCTTACTCAATTAGCTGGGCAACAAACAGAAAATTCCCGTTTTGAAGGTAACTTACAAGAAAATTATAGTCTTGGATCTAAAGTTGGCGGAAAACGTAAAAGAAAAACAAGAAAAACAAGAAAAAATAAGAAAAAATAAGAAAATATAAAATAGTTTTATACAGCAAAAAATTAAGAAATGTTGAACATAAATTAAATATTACAAAATTACAACAATAAACATAGGTGAAAACGGCGTTTTAAATCTTCAAGGGTGTAAAAACATATGTAAATGTTAAAAAAATATTATTATTAATTTATTATGAATAATATTTTTAATAAGAACCTGTACGATCAATAATAACATTAATACTTTCATCATAATATTCATCATCGGATGATTCACTTTCAATAATTTCATCATCTTTTAGAGTATATCCTTTATTAGGGTATTCATCATATTTTGTTATAATACGTTTTTTTTTAGAGAAACTATTTTTTTCTATATTATTAGTTGATAATATTTTATTTCTAATATTTATATTACCATTAAAATCATTATTATCATAAAATACATTTGATATAACCTCACATTTATCATATGTTTTAACAAGTTTATATTTACCTGTTTTTATAAAGTTACTATCCTTTTCATATATTGGAACACGTTTATAAACATCTCTTCCAAATGTTGGATTATCTTTAAAGAATGTTTTTAATTTAGTTCGTAATAATCTATTATTATACATCCTCTTTGAACCACATGTTGATGTTATTGAAAGAAGGTACAATTTTACATAAGATAACATATATTTTCTTATAATATCACAAGGGTAATCATCACTTATAATTCTATTTCCTCCAATAACTGACCTATTTCTTTGTAACATTTTATTAGAATGAATAATAAGGTCTTTATCACTTATAAATTTTACTGTTTCTTTTATTATTTCATCTTTTAGCTCACTCATATAACATTCGGTTAGAAGAATTATATTAAAATTTGTTTGGAAGTAAATTTCAAATAATTTAGGAACACCCCATGGACTATCTAATAAGAACAAGTATAAATTATATAAGTTTGATAACGAGAATTCGTTGTTTGTATAAGGGTTAGTTATTGTTTTAGGTTCCGGAAATAATTCGTAATTATTAGTGAGACGTTTATTTATAATTTTATAAAGGTCCTTTCCCCAAAATTTATATACACGGTTATTCTCAATAACTTTAAATATTTGCGATTCTTTATAATTTTCTAATGGATTCATACAAAGGTCATAATTATATTGATATTTTTTTTTATATCTTAACTTGCATATTACACCGAATTTATTAATAGAATTGTAACAACGATATGTTTTTAAATATAATTCATTTAAATTGTCTATATTTTCTTTTGATATAAATGGTGACATATTAATTTCATAATATACTTTTATTTTTGTATCCTCTTTAATAAAATAAGATTTATACATAATATTATTCTCTTTATTTGTCATATTATTTAAACATTTAATGAATATATCGTAAAATATCAAATTATGTTTATGATTATAATGATATTCAAGGATAGATTCACTCATTTCTCTTTTTATATCTTTAGGTTTAAAATTACTATTTTTTACAAATAGACTCATAACTATTTATTAGTATTTATTAATGATTATATTATTTAACTTAAAATTTCAATTTTATATATATTAATAATTATTAGATGAATATTATAAAAAAATTACCCACAGAATTACAAACCAATATATTTATTTTATATTGGATGGATATTTTTAAAGAAAATGTAGTAAAAGAGTTGAAAAATTTTAAAACAACAATAAATAATATATATATATACATGTGTAAACATGGTATTCCAAATGTTAATCAAGGACCAAATAACTCAACCATATCACATCACATATACTATTTTAGAAAACAAAACGATTTTCTTATAAAATTTATTAAACAAAAATCAGGAAATCATATATTATGTTATTTACTTGGAATGAGGCGTGAAACATTTAATTTATATTTAAAATCAAATATGTTTGATAGTATACCAACAGAATATCGTTATATATCATTATTTTACCTAATGTTTTCTCCAATACAATCTGGTTGTAACGGATATACAATTATACAATATTTCAAGAATATACCTATAAAAAAATATGATATCTAATAAAATAAAATTATAATACACAAATTTTATTTTAATGAAACCTCCGCTCATTTGTTAGCAAATAAGGACACTTCATTTGCCATGATTTCTTTTTATTTGTATTAAGTTCCAATCTATCTCCCCATACCCATTCATAATGTTGTACCATTTCATATTCATCAACTGTATCATTATAGTCATTTAATTCTTGAATAACTTTATTCATATTTTCTTTCGAAGTATTATCAAATTCACTAATATATATAACTAACTCTAATGGTAATATATTTTCTAACAGTTTATATTTCATCTTTTACTTGATATAAATTAAAAATAATATAATAATCAATTTTATAATCAATAATAAACTAAAAGTCAGGCATATAATCATCATCTTTTCCTGCTATAGTATTTTCACTTGTAACAATACTTTCTATTTTCAACTCTTTATCACTACACTTTCCTGTATCTGGTGTTCCATCCTTTTTAGAATAAAGATTATCCAAGAATTCATCTTTATTCATAAATTGAGGTGTTACATCATCCAATTCTTTCATTTTATTAACATCTAAAACAACTTGGAAACTACTTGTTCCAAAATATCCTTCTTGACCACACATTATATTTGATGACACACCTCGCATATGGTCTAATTCACCGTGTCTTGCAGCCTTTAAGAACATTTCCGGTGTCTCCTCAAAAGATGCTTTTGCTATAGGTCCTATATCATCTGAGTTAATTCCATGACGGAATATAGATGTCATTTTAATATTATAAGACATTCTATCACAAAGCATAGACATATGATGATAATTGATATACGAGTTATCTTCAAGAACTTCACTAAATTCATTATAAAGTGTTTGTCTGGCTGCTTCAAGACCTAATATATTATTTACTTCATTAATATGATTTGTTGTAGTTTTTGTATAATCAATATAATCGAGAGCTAAGATATCAATTAGATTAGAACCAACTGTATCCAAAACCCATGTTTCCTTTGATTCATATTTATCTTCTGTTTTTTTTACTTCATCAATAACTTTTCTAAGAATAACCTTATCTATCTTTTTTACTCCTCTAAGAACAATATTATTCAGCATATGTGTTTGGAAATTTTTAATCATATAAATTTCATCTGACTGGTCAAGAGATACAGGACCACCTTTATCTTTCTTAGCTTTATCTTTTATGTATGAAAGACGAATTCTAAATATAAGATTATCACTATTATAATCACTATAAACACAACTAATATCATCTCCATATACCTTTTTTAATACAAAATTTATATCATCCATAGTGATATTTTTTTCGAGCATTACTTCTGGATCAATATCTAAACGAATTACCCATTTTGATTTTTCCATCTGTGTTTCACAATCTTCACCAGAACATTCGTTAATCATATTTTCAAATTCGAAGAACTGACGCATCATTAGGTCATCATCTTGAATTTGACTTGAATAATCATTTGGATCGAAATATATTTGAGTTTTTTTTACAATTTCAGATAAATTTGTATGTTCAACCATTGTTGAAATATTTTGTGCCTTTGTTCTATCACCCGAATCTTCATCCTTAAGATAGATGGTAATAGATGGATTTTTAGGATTATCAGACAAGCTAAGAATTTCTTCAATACGTGGAACACCTTTTGTTACGGTGGATTTAGAAGATACACCTGCAAAATGAAATGTATTCAACGTAAGCTGTGTCGTTGGTTCTCCAATAGATTGTGCCGCAATAATACCAACCATCTCACCAGGAGATACAATCGATTGTTTATAATATTTATGAATACTTTCAAGTAACCATGTTAGAGAATCTTTATTAAAACGACGAACATATATTAAATCCTTTGGATTCAGGTAATAATAATAAAGAACTTTGAAAAGTTCACCTGGTGCTATAATTCTTGTCATACTCATTTTTTCGAAATTCTCTTCAATCATAGCATATGCTTCAATCGGTGTAATATCAACCATAGAATCCTTTGTTGTTTTAAAATTATTTATAACATTATTAATAATATACATAAACGCAACCGGTAAATGAACAACATCTCTATTCTTATTTTTTAAAACATTTTTCACAATTTTATCACGCGAATCTATCATATAATCAATATATTGTTTTGTTTTAATAGAACACTCGCCCTTTTGGCTATTAAAACGCTCCTT
>VMHT01188359.1_pt1 | contig 27592 bp, 31 predicted proteins | sample 4693611 | NCBI WGS metagenome assembly VMHT01 (sample SAMN12280063, study PRJNA550983) | marine metagenome | isolation source: seawater sampled from same location over 5 years 0.02-0.2 micron viral filtrate | place: USA: collected off the coast of southern California halfway between the port... ... | reverse complement strand
TTCTGAGAACCGATGGGGGTTCCTTATGTGATGCGACAACCAGGACACTCCTAAATCTTTTAATATACACGGCAACACACGCAAGTACCGCAACCCACCTATGTACAAAACACAACAAATCGTTTCAAATACTTTTTCTGCCCGTTTTAACTCTTCATCATCTTTATCTCTAGTTTTTCTTAAATTTACAAGAATCTTGTCTATATTTAAATCATCATTTTTCGCAAAATCTTTGTATTCATTATAAAAATATACAAATAAATTACATTTCTCTTCAGATAAATAATTTTTTATTTTATAAATAAAATCTATTGGTGCGAAGTTTTTATCGTAATGCTTAGCCAAATCTAATGACCTTATTAATAAACTTTCCTTATTCTTTATTACACCTCTTTTTATTTTTTCTTTTTTATTTTGTATTTTTTTTTCTGGCAGCACCATTGAATAAAGTTTTTCTTTTAAATTTTTATTATTCATATTGTATCATATACTTATTATGTTTTTAATATTTTTATTAATAAATAAAAAAATTTTATAAATTAAATAATATTACTGATTCATCATAAATTGTGCTACTAAATCAGCATTTGATATTTCATTTTTCTTTTTCTTTGGTCTTCCTCTTTTCTTAGGTTCATCGTCATCACTATCTTCCACTACCACTTTTGTTTTTGGTCTTCCTCGCCTTGTTTTTTTTTCAACTAAATGACATTGCGGTATATCACCCCATCCCAAAGAATTTGTGATTTCATTCGCATCACAAATATCAATATTTAATTTTTTCATTAAATTAGCATATGGAATTTCCTTAGTCATTCCAGAAGGTTTATAACTTAATTCATCACTCCATTCTTTTGCCCTATCTCTAATATCTCCACAATTTGGCTTTCCTGAAGCATTACTCATTGCTTGCTTAGCACACACTTTACAATAAATCTCCCCATTTGGTTTTGGCTTAGGACACTGTGTATATAATCCATGATTCTTTTTTATACCATAACACCAACAATCTACTACATGTCCATAAAATGGTATAGGTATTTTAGGTTTCTTTATCGCTTTTTCTTTTGGTATTTCATTTTTTTCTACATCCTCTTTTTCCTCTCCACTATCATCCGTATTATTCATTTTATTACCTTCTTCTTCCAGACCTAAAATATCAATCACGGCAGTGTAATAAATTTCTTTAAAATGATTTTCTAATTTACCCATTTTCTGGACTTCCATTTTTTCCCATAACTTATCGGCAAAACATTTCAATACAATACGAAGAGTGTCTGGTGCGGCAAGAATTTCCATATTTCAATTATTTATATCAAAAAAAATTTTGTAGCATTTTATTTCAATTTTCTATACTGAACCTAGTCTATATCCTTTACCGGGAAATCTTTTCATATCATAATTTTGAGAATAATTATTTACATTTTTAGATATATCCCTAACTTTTTCTTCTTTTACTGGCTCCACATAATCTAATGGAGTATCAAAATCTACTTCTAGATTTACATCAACGATTTTTATTGTTGAACTTGGTTTTGTTTCCACAATATCTATTTCAAATACTTTATTCAAATCTGTATAATTTAATTGAATTGTATGTCCTTCGGTTAAAACTTGATAATCTCTACTTAAAATCTTTTCCATTACTGCCTTAGGATTTGTTAATTCTATAAATTCTGTTTTATGAGGACGAATTTTAATAAAGGAACCGTCAGGAGGTGAAACCAATTCAATATTTACAGTATCTCCTTCCTTTATACCCAATGTATTCATAATATAAAATGGTGCGTGAATAACACCAGGTGGTGCTGAAAATTCATGAACACCACATACCTGATAAAATTCATTTAATTTATTTTTTAACTTGAAAAACAACGGAGAATCAAACTCTTCATTTTCTTCTTGGAGAGAATATAATACACTTTGAGGTAATAATAATTTATTTGTATTTTTTAATTTATTTACCTGTTCTTCATTACAACTTGAACAAGCATAACTAAAACAAGATATGTCGGTAGAGTAATCCATAATAGATATTGTAAAAATATATAATATCTATTTTATTATTCAATTTTTTATCGTTTCTTCTTTGTTTTCTTTTTTATTTTTCTACGCTTTTTGCGTTTTGTTTTTTTCTTACGTTTTGTTTTCTTTTTACGTTTTGTTTTTCTTCCTTTTGTTTTCTTCTTTTTCTTTTTTCTTAATTTCTTAATTATTCTGTTCCCGCCCTTACCCTGGGATTGGCTCGACTGGGATTCGGTCGGCTGGGAAGGGAGGACCGAAGAACGACGGCGAAGCACCCTGAAACTGTTCAGGTCCAGCGATTCGTCATCAGAGCTGCTGGCATTTTTGCGCTTTCGCTTATTCCCTTCGTCCACAGACGATACCTCAGTGAGCCCTTCCCCCTCTTCATCATCTTCCTCAGAACTTTCAGGCACCGTCTCCATCTTGCCCGGCTGATTCTTCTTATGCGCAAACTTCTTCTCCCATTGATCCCGTGCTTGTTCAGATGATAAACCACTCATAATATCCATCTCGGCTTTTTCAATTTCGTCATTGCTAATTAAACCTAATAATTGGGCGCCATCCTGTCCATTACCATAAAAGCTTCTAATCAATTCATTAACTTTTATTGCTGCTTCACTTGAGTCACAAGATTCTGATGATAATGATGATGCTTGGTTACATCTTTTTGCCATTTCACCTAATTGATATACTTCTGAACCTTCTTTTGCTGCCTCATATACTTTTAACCTCGCACAATTTTGTATAATCCTATTTTTGATATTACATTTCTGACTCTCATTTAAAATTATGGAAAAACTTCTCCTCAAATCTCCCATCTTTTCTTGTTTTGCGAGTGCGGATGATAATGATGATGATGATGATGATGATGATGATGATGATGATGATGATGCTGTTCCTTGTTCTGCTGCTGCTTTTGCTGCTGGGCTTGAATAACTCAATAAACCAGAACAAAATTCTTTAATATCTTTTTGTATATCTATACCTTGGTTTAATAAACACCATAGAGGTATTAATCTGACAATAATATTATGATATGCCATATTAAACCATTTTTTTCTATTATCTTCGGTACCAAAAAAATCGGGGTCGCAGGTGCCATCATCTGGCAATTTCTCTTTTCCTGTTTCACCATTACAGAGATTGCCTTGTCGTATAGAAGGATGATTCATGTTTATGCGTTGAACAGTCCCTGGAGAGTTTGAAATCTCTTCTAAAAATCGTTTTATATTATCATATTCTATTATATACATATATTTAACATCTGATGATTCTTTTGATTCTCCCCCGCCACCGTCTCCTGCTGCTTCCGACGGCTTCCGCGATTCTGATTTAGTTCTAAGAGAAATAAATGGTGTTCCACTCTTTTTATTATTACACCAAGGATGAGCCCATGCCATACCTTCTGCTCTTGTCAGAGCTTTCCAAATTTGATAATCGATAAATTCATCATTGTTAAGCGAATCCTCCACAAATCTTAATGAAGGATATGTTTTTTTCGTAGATTTTCCTCCAGGTCGATCGCAGCTATCCTCAGCTTTCTTAGATTTCCCATTAACATAAGATAATCCAGTACCTAATATTGCCATAGAAAAACAAGGGTTTTTGTGTTCACTTTGAGGAGTCCCTGTACACTTATTTACACATAATGGTTTGCTACATAACCAACAAAATGAAGCGTCAAATTCTACAAAATTTTCAGTTGACCAATAATTATCAAATTTTTTATGGTATGCGTCATTATTTATATTGGCCTTCTTCTGATCCGCCGCTGCGGCCCCCTTAATATATTTTCCTATAGTTCTTTCTGCCTGGTTTATAGCGCTCTGTGCCGCGGCTTTTTCAGCACTAGAGCGGTCTCCACCCAAATGTTCTTGTGGGTTGAAATTACCCAAATACCCAGAAGTATAATTAAGATATGATAATCCTGGGCCTAATTGGTCATCTTGTTTTTTTTTCACTTCCGGACAAGGAGTAAAATCTTCCCGACTGGAGGTGAGTATATCTTCATTTGGTTTGTTTAACAAGCCACTTTTATTAATATTATTATATAAATAAGTTCTCTGTGACTTAATCTCATCTTTGTTGCTTATCAAGCAATTTTTACGGTTCCTGCGTCCTTCTTCTGTTCCTTTTCCAGAATTTTTAGCGGGAGATTGGTCTGGTGTAATCAGTGATGAATTTCTTTTTGGCGATGCCATATTATAATATATAATATAAATATATTATAATTCCATATTAAACTGTGTAGCTTCTCTTAAAGTATTACTTATTTTATGAGTAAATTCAGCAATATTTTGTGTCCAACTAGTTTTAGATGACCTATCTACTATATCTATAATCTGCATAGACGCTTCGCTATTATTTTCTCCAGGTAATAATCTTTCAATAATATGATTTTTAATTACTAATTCTGTATATTTAAAAGCATCAATACTAGGAAGAGAAAAATTAAGATAAGATAATAAAATATACCATAATGAACTTCTAAGTCTCATTTTTTTATAAGCCAATGAACAATTTTCTTTAAAAATATTGTAAAATTTAGAATTAATACCACCCAACATATTAACCATATCTTCAGTTATTTTCATTTCAACCTTTAAATTTTTTGGGTCATCTCCTAATATATATGAGAAATCAATATGTAATAATTTACCATCTTTAGTTACTAATATGTTTTCAAGATGTCTATCGCCCACACCCATAACATAGCATAGAACACATGACGAAACACATGTTTTTATAAATTTTTCCCTCATTTTTTTTACAGTAATATTAGGATTTAAATCCATAATATAATTTTGTAATGTAGTTTTGTATTTATGTTTTATATCATACATAGTAGATGATTTTTCTACCATTTCAATCCAACCACATGTTTCATAAACGGGAAAAATATTGTATGTTTCTATATCTACCAAACCTTTACAAATATTATTTAAAAATTTGGAAACAATCATAGTTAATTTATCTTTTCTTACATCTTCAAATTTAACAAGAATATTAACGATTTTCTCTCCATTTTTATTTCTGACAATCAAAGGAATCTTCCATGGTTTAGTGGCAGAATTAAAAACAGTAATAGCTTCAGAGGCAATTCCTATACAAACAGTAGAACTGTCCCATGGCAACCTAACAGGTCCTCTTTCAGAAATCCAATTATTTACTTGACTTTCCCATTTACTATTTGATAAATTTAAAAAAATATTTTCATTTATAAATTTGACAAAATCTAATGTTTTATACAATTCTTTTACGATATTAGAATCTAATTTTTGTAAAAAGCGATTAAGAATAGGGGTTAATTTATAATATAAAATTTTATCAATCATAAAAAAATCACATTCGAAAAAAAAAGAGTAAATTAAATTGTTATTACTAGAACATAATGGTATGATTATATCGTAAAATACACTATAATGTTTTAAACCTAAATTAATTAACCAGGGAATTATCATTTTTATTTCACTACTTTTAAGTAATTTAAAATTATTCAATAACCAAAGTCTAGCAATTTTATTGGAAATAACAATTTCATTAGAACATATTTCTAAAATTTCTTCAATCTTTGGACTTGGAGAACAATTTCTCCTACAAGCTATTTTTTTACAATCATAGTGTGTAATTTTTTTGTTGTAAAATAAAATTAATTGTTCAAGTGCTGAAATTTTCTCTCCATTTTTAAAAGAAGATAAACATTTACTCATCAAAAAAAAATGTTGAGAGAACTCAAATCGATGATTCCATAGGACCTTTTTTTCTAACTTAGTAAGTTCTTGACATGGTAGTTTATATTGAACACCTTTATAAAAAGATAAAATAGTATTAATAGCTTTACACCACTCTTTATTTACAAGTCTAATATCATACAATTCTTTGAATGTTAGAGGTAGATTAGTAAAAATATAAATATATAAAGATGATTTTTTGATAAATTGTGATTGACTATTACAATCTTTACACATTCGCCTTTCTTTATATAATATTGAATTCAATGAAAAATTATTATCAGGAGGAGAAGTTAAATTAATTAGACTAGGTATAATACCCCATTCATCAGCACAATAAGAACAAAAAATTCTTCCACAAATTCTACAATGGTGTTTTCTTTTCCATATAGAAAAAGTATCCTTACATTTATAACATTTACTTATATTTTGACTAGGAATCCATATAGATGGAGTCGTTTTAGGTATTGAAATTTCATTGGATATTTTTCTGTTTTCAAACATTATAGACATACTTAAATTTTTTTTTCTATTCATAATATTAATATTTATTAAAATTTTAAATTATAATTAAGAAATATTAGTAGTATTTTGAGAATTATTAGTTAGTAATTTGACACCCCATGCCACAGCAGCAATACCAGCACCAGTCCAGATAGTAACATAATGTTTGGCAAGTTCAAATTGTATCATATTTAGCGTATGACAGACAGGTGATCCTAAACTCAAAAACGTTTTAAATATTCCTATGATTGTAGGAGGAGCACAGAAATAAACATATGAATTAATTAAAGACCAATGAAGAAATATGGTTACAGAAACGACAAGAATAAATCGAACAACAACACGAGATATAGACATTTTTATATGTAGAAATTGTAGTAAAGTTTTTTTAATTCAATTTTCTAGAATACTTAATAAATAATATATTTAATTAACTTAGAAAGGAGATGATTTAATAGTATATATCATGTCAAATGATGGTTCTAGCAGCACAACGCCCCTCACGGGTGATACTTCTTCTGATCGACTTACAGGACGTGTAAAGTGGTTCAACAACAGGGCGGGCTTCGGTTTTGTAACAGTAATGGAAGGTGAAAAGAAAGACGAGGATATTTTTGTTCATCATTCAGGGATTGTAGTAAATGATGAACAATACAAGTATCTTGTTCAAGGCGAGTATGTTTCATTCTCACTAAGAGAGAGCGATAATGATGAGCATCCATATCAGGCTGGAGATGTAAAGGGAGTTCTTGACGGATGGCTTATGTGTGAGACAAGAAACGCGAACCGTTCTTCCAGAGAAGATGGTGAAGATGGTTCAGATGATGTTGATTCTTCACACAAGAGTAGGCGCCCTCGTCGTCAGGGACAGAATCGTCGTGTTCGACCCAGAGGAGGAGGTCCTCGCGAAGGCGGTAATGATGAGTGGGTCCTAACTCGTCGCTCTAAGGGAAATCAACGCCGAAGTCAGGAGAACGCATAAATAGAATAAAATAAATTAATAAAACTAAATTATAAAATTTTATTAATTATTTATTTATTCAAATACTTACATTTAATAATATTACATTAAAATTGATTTAAAAACACCCCCATTAATGTAGAATATAAATGAGTTCCACTCAAAATACTAGTGATGCTTCTTCTATTATTACTGAGCAGTTTGCTACTTTACTAAACTCCTTGTCTAGTTTTAAATCTCAACTTAGTATGCTTTCAGCTCAAGTTAAATCCATAGAAAAAAATGTTAAAAAAAAAATGAGACAACTTGAACGTGAAGTTCAAAAAAATAAAAATAAGGGAAATAGAAAAGCATCTGGATTTGCTGTTCCAACCAAAATTTCCAGTGATTTATGTAAATTTATGGGTAAGCCTGAAGGTTCTGAAATGGCTAGAACTGAAGTCACTAAATACATTATTCACTATATTAAATCCAATAATCTTCCTGATAAGGAAAAGAAAAAGGTTATTAAACCGGATAATGCTCTCAAATCTTTACTAGGTGTTAAATCCTCTGATGAAGTTACTTACTTTAATCTACAAAAATATATGAACAAACATTTTGTAGGAAAGGCTTAAATATATTTATATAATTTTAAATAAATTATATGATTAGACCTTACAAAAATAATATTGATAATATCTTAAATACTAGATGTCCTGGAAAAAGATTATCTAATGAATTACAAAGAGAATGGACCTCCGATTTTCAAAATCAAAAAAAAACATTCTATATAAACACAAATAAAAATATTATGACTTTTTATATGTTTTTTGATAATTTTTACCACCCTATTACAATTACTTTTAAATTTTGGAATTTACAATATCCTTTTAGACCTCCTAGTGTTTATATTGGTAATTCAAACTATGATTATATATCATTACTACCTTCCAGTTTTTCTTTTTATAATAAATATTTTGGTGACAAGTGTCCCTGTTGTAATACTATTATTTGTAAAGGTAATTGGGGACCTAACCATAAATTATCAAATATTACTGATGAAATTAGAAAAAACCTTAATAATAAATTAAGACTTATGGAAATTTTTTTATGTAAAAAAATTATTGATAAGTATTTTGGTCATTATCTACCTATCGAAGAATTTTTATAAATAAATTGATTATAATATAAATGAATAATATTCATATTATAAAATGAATCCACAATCCCAAATTATTTCAAATACTATTTTAGAAAAAAAAAGCTTAATTCTTTACTACCAACAAAATATTAAATTAGTCGAAAAAGAAATTATAAAATTAAAAAAAGAATTATTTTCTACATGCAAACATGAATGGATAAGAGATTATGATGATATTCAATCCCACTGTTCTTGGATTTGTAAACATTGTAAATTATATAAAAATCCTAATTATAACTTTTAATATCTAATTATTATAATTTTTTTTAATAAATTGAAATTAAATTAAAAAAATATATTAAAAATATATTCATATTCATAACAATGAAATATGCCAATAATTCGTTTCCTACCTCCCTTGATAATGATTTTAAAGAAATATTTTCCAGATGGCCATTTGTTTTATCAAACTTTCAAAAATGGGCTATTTATTCTATTTATAATTCTAATGATACATTGGTTTGTGCCCCAACAGGTTCGGGGAAAACTCTCCCTGCTGAATTTGCCATTGATCATTTTACTAAATCAGGAAAGAAAGTAATTTATACTACACCTATTAAGGCTTTAAGTAATGATAAACTTGCTGAATTAAGTGAAAAATTTCCTAACATTTCATTTGGTCTTCTTACCGGAGACAATAAATTTAATCCTGAAGCACAAGTTTTAATTATGACTACAGAAATTTATCTTAACACTCTTTTAAAACTTATGTTTATTAAAAGTCAGCCAGACTATGACCCCAATAAACTAGGTCTAGAGTTTTCTATGGATATTGATAATGAACTTGGTATTGTTATTCATGATGAAATTCATTATATTAATGATAGAGATAGAGGACATATTTGGGAAAAATCTATTATGAATCAACCAAAACATATACCTTATATAGGTCTCAGTGCTACTATCGCTTCTCCAGAAACACTATGTAAATGGTCTGAAAGTCCTAATCAAGCTAATAGAGGTGAAATTTACCTATGTGAATCTACTATTAGAAATGTTCCACTAGGACACTATTCTTTTATCACATTACCAGATTCTAATATAAATAACCTTAAAGGCGTTGATGGAGATTTATTAGGAGAAATGTGTAATAAACTAACACTTATCAAATATCAAGATAAACCATTTGAAGAAAAAACATATGATAAAATCAAAAAAGCATTGAAATATATTTATGATAGAAAAATTCAAGTAAAACAGTCATTTGTATTTAATAAAGCTATTGATTATCTTAGACAAAATAATTTACTTCCAACTTTAGTATTTGTATTTTCTAGAAAACAATGTCACGTTTGGGCTAAAATGATTCAAAAATCTTTATTTGAAGAGGACTCCAAAATTCCTAGTATTATTGTTAAAGAAGCTAAGAAAATTTTGATTAGTAAATTATCCAATTGGAAGGAATATGTCGCATTACCTGAATTTCATGAAATTTCAAAACTATTACAAAAAGGTGTCGCCGTTCATCACAGTGGAGTTACTCCTGTATTTAGAGAAATGATTGAAATACTATACAGGAAACAATATATTAAATTACTAGTTGCTACTGAAACATTCGCAATCGGTGTTAATGTAGCAATCAAAAGTGTTATTTATACTGGTCTTAAAAAGTATGATGGCAAGGGATTTAGATTCCTACACAGTCACGAATACGGACAGGGTGCTGGTCGTGCTGGAAGAAGAGGTAAGGATAATAAAGGAACTATTATTCATTTAACCAATATTTATGACAGCAGAGACAGTATGCCGCCCGCGTCTGTGTATCGAAGTATGTTAAGTGGAAAACCAGAAACACTATCATCTAAATTCTGTATCGACTATAAACTTATTGTATCAATGTTAGCAAGCGGTAATACAGATTTTATTGGTTATGCTAACAAAAGTATGTTATCTAATGAAATTTCAGCAGAGTTATCCAATTATTTAATTGAACAAACTAATCTTATTAACGAAAAAAGATTGAAAGAAGAAGCAATGAAATATTTAAGAGTTCCTTATGGAACCCTAAAAGATTATCATGATAATAAAAAACTAATTAAAATGTCTTCAAAAAAGAAACAAAAAATTATTCAAAGAAAATTATCTAATATTGAAGAAAGTTACAAATCACTAGAAGCCGATTACAAAAAATATCTTAATTTATTGGAAACACAACATAATATTAATAAAATAACCAAAAAGATTGAAAATACCAATTCTTATATCAAAAGTGAAATATCTCTCCATACTCAAGTTTTAAAAGATGAGGGATTTATTGAAGGTGAGTTCTCCTATGAAGATTATAGTCAATTAGTACCAACAGTTAAGGGAATGATGGCTGCGAATCTTCATGAAATTCATCCTCTAGCTGTAACTGATATTTTAAAAGATGGTTGTTTGGATAATCTCAGAGTAGAAGAACTTGTAAGCGTATTAAGTATATTTACACCTATCCGTATCAGTCAGGAAGACGCGTATCCTAATATTTCAAGCACATCTGTAAATGATAAAATCAAAACTGCGGTAAAACAAATTAAAAATAGATTAAACTATTATTACGATATTGAATCTAAATATCAGACAAATTTCACAGATTCTTATGATGTCCAATATGACATGTGTGATTATATGTTTAGTTGGTGCTCAGCAGAAAACGAAGCTGCTTGTAATAAAATTTATATTGATGCAAAAAAATATAACATTTATATTGGTGAATTTGTAAAAGCCATCTTAAAAATTGTAAATATTTGTAATGAATTAGAAAAAGCATGTATTATTCAGGAAAATATGAAACTGTTACACACGCTTAGTTTTGTTAAGGACAAGGTGCTTAAGAGTATTGCGACCAATCAAAGTTTATATATCTAACTCAATGTATATCTTAAAATTGAAATCTATTTAAATCTAATATTTTTTATTAAATTACATTTCTAATATGCCTGTTGTGGATTCGCGCTTATATAGAGATAATAGAACATTAGTAATTTATACTGATAAAGAAAAAAAAGTAATGAAATTGGAAGTTATAGTATTGAATTCGCAGATTGAAATGAACCACGAAAAAAATATATCAACTATTTTCCTACAACAAGAGTGTATTGGTATGAGAGTTCAAGCGGCTTTTGCTACAAAGCCACAAAAATTAATAAATGTTTTAGTTATTGCCAAAACACAAAGCGGTAAAACTGGTGCTATGATTTCAATATGTAAAGAATACACCGCTGAACATTTAATACCTATTGAAAATATTTATTTGATTACTGGTCACAGTAGCACAGCCTGGAAAAAACAAACAAAAATAAGAGTTGCGGATATATTAGAAAAAAATATTTATCATAGACCAGATTTTGGAAAAAAAAATGGTCCACTCAATAAACTGGTTAAAGAAATAAAAGGAAAAAAGAATATTCTATTTATAATGGACGAAGTTCATGTAGCCGCAAAAAGTGGTCAATCTATGGATTCATTATTTAAAAAATTAGGATTTAACGATTTAGAATATTGTTTAAAAAATGATATTAAAATTGTGGAATTTTCAGCAACTCCTGATGGTACCGTATATGATTTAAATGGATGGAGACAGCACGCTAAAATAATCAAAATGAGATCAGGTTGTAATTACATTGGAGCACACGATCTATTACAACAAAAAAGAGTTAGTCAATTTCAAGATTTATGTTGTTATAATAGAAACACCGGTAAATATGACCGAGATGAAGCTATTAAAAATATTGAAGATGTAAAATCAAAAATAACTACACTATACAATGAACCTATGTATCATATAATTAGAACACCCCCAGCCTCTCATCAAAATGAAGTAATAAATATGTTTAAGAGTGTATTTAATAATGAAAAATATAAATTTGAAACATTTGACGGGGATTCAAAAAAATCAAATGATATGACAAGCATAAATGATAGGTATTTAAAAATTAAACCTAAAAAACATACTTTTATATTCATAAAAGAAATGTTACGAATGGCTGTTACATTACACAAAAAACATTTGGGAATACTATATGAAAGAATCTCAAAAAATATAAATGATTCCACTATGATTCAAGGACTTATAGGGAGAGCAACTGGTTATGACGACAATGGAAAAACCCACATATTTACAAATATTGATAGTATTATAAAATATAGAAACTTATGGGATAGTGATTTTACTACAGAGCTAATGATACAATGGAAATCAAATACAACTAAATCAAGTGTTTGTGGAGGAACTGAATCTCGAGGCACCTTTAATGTACCAGCTGGTGGAGAAAGTAAAACTAATGTAATGGAAGAAAGAGAAATTATGGGAACAGACAAACCATTCAATACATGGCAAGAACTTAGTAACTTTTTCAAAAATGAACTCAAACAAAAATTTTTAGAAAATGGAATCAATAAAAGAGGTCCTCAAAATCCTGATAATAAAAGGAAGGATAAAAATACCGGATATTACAAAAATTACATAAGAGGTCAATATAAAATAATGAGTGTAACTGATGTAATGAATGAAAAAAAATGGGGATTGAAAGACGGATATAGAGTGCATTGTTGCTATACCGATGTTAGAAATAAAGATACATTAAAATGGTATTTGTTTTATTATAAAATGTAATATATAAATGTTCAAACAAATTAGCAAACAAAAAGAAGCCTTATTAAAAAAAGATATTAGGTCTATGAAAAAAATTTTTTGTTGTTTTAGATGTTGTTTCCCCTATTAATTGTTAATAAAATTGATTAAATAAATAAACATTACAAATAATATATAAACTATGAAAAAAACAGGATTAAAAAGAGAAACAATCGATAAATTTTATACAGCTCATACTATAGTAAATAAATGTATGGAGTTAATAAAAGAAAAAATTAATATACAAGAAACAGATTTATGTATTGAACCAAGTGCTGGTAATGGGTCATTTATTAATAGTATAAAATCATTATTTAATAATTATAAATTTTATGATTTAGAACCAGAAAATGATGAAATAATAAAGAAAGATTATTTAGAATATGATTATAACACAATAAATAAAGAACCAAATAGTAAGATTCATATTATAGGTAATCCACCTTTTGGTCGTCAATCATCTCTGGCTATTAAATTTATAAAAAAATCATGTGAATATTGTGATAGTATTTCATTTATATTACCTAAAAGTTTTAAAAAAGATAGTTTAAAAAAACATTATCCACCAAATTTCCATCTTATATGTGAATATGATTTACCCAAAAATTCATTTATGGTTGAAAAAAAAGAATATGACGTGCCTTGTGTATTTCAAATATGGATTAAAAAGGATGTTGTTCGAATACTCCCTAAAAAACTAAAACCTAAGAATTATAAATTTGTAAAAAAAATGGATAATCATGATATATCATTTAGACGTGTAGGCGGGAAAGCAGGAAATATCGATCGTGAAACAGAAAATAAATCCATACAATCACACTACTTTATTAAATTTGATATAGAATTAACTGATGCGTTATTTGATAAATTAAAAAAAATTAATTATAATTGTAAAAACAATACTTGTGGTCCAAAATCAATATCTAAACAAGAATTAATTAAAGAATTCAACATGGTCTTTTAATGGTATTGTTCCTTTTCTCCACTTCTCATTCTCCAACAATGTTTCACCTTTTACAAATCTTACTTTTATATTTGGAAAATTAATATTTGAAACAATGCAAAATATTAATTTTTTTGTTTTTTTTTCAAATAAAGCCTGGTCAAATTTTCTTCCTTGTCCTAACATATTTGAAGGACAAAATTTGCAACCGCCTTTTGTAAATGTTTTTTCATCATATAAGATTTCGGGACAATTTTTATCTATAAAATCATACTTTTTACATCCTTTTACATGTATTAATGGATAGTTTTCTGCAAGCCAAACTTCAATAAAATGAGAGAATGGTCTACCATCCTTCCATATTTCTTTACAAATTTCATCCGATAAATTACCAAATCTATAGTTTTCAATTATATGATTAAACGTTTTATTTAATTCTACGCTACTTGTTTGTTTTGTTTCACCCATACTTATCTAATATAAAATTTTATATGTTATATATTTAATTTCAATTTTATAATGAATATTAAGTATAATCTGTATAGTGTCCACAACGCAAATGTTTGGGTAAATGCGTATAATGATATAAACTATCTCTATAATTAAATCCCTGAATCGCACCACAATCTCTACATTTACATAAAACACCAAAAGGCTTAGTTATTTCTATTGTGTGTCCTTTTTCAAAACATTCTTTATTTTTCCATTTAACCGCATATTTAATAACTGTTACTGGGTAATTATATGTTCTCCAAATCACAAAATTTTTACATTTATTTATTTCATCTAATGTATCTTTAAATTTTTCTCGACTTGTTAAATCAAAACTATATATATAGTTAATTAATTCTTGTGGTAAGTCAAAGAAATGGTTCATTTTTATTATCATACAGTAATATAATATAAGTTCAATTTTATAAGCTATTGATTTATAAAAGCATTTTAAAGAAATAAATATATTACTAATTAATTATGTGTAAAGAAAGAGCATCCCCAAAGTGTTGTATAGATAATTTATTATTAATATTTCTTATTTTAATAATGATGTTATTGTATATGTATATTGTAACAAAAAATACCGGATTAATAGCTATTATAGTTATTATGACTGTATTTACACTTGTAGTATTTTCAGTAAGATTAGAAGAATGTGGTTGTCCGGATTGGATAAAAAATTGTAAATATATATGTAAAGATATGATAGTTGGAGAAGAGGATGAAAATGAACAAGAAACTAAGGAAAATCATCAGTAGTATCTACAGGTGTTACTTTTGTTGATTTTGGTTTCGATGGACTTCTTCTATATTCATCTCTTATATTTGAAGTAATGACCATAAATAAGAATGATAGTAAAACAGCATATATTGATACTTCACCTAAAAATTCATACCGTTTATTTCCAGCAGTATAAATATAACCAAACATAGATGCGGCTGATACTAAGAAACAAAAACACCCAACTGAACCACAAACAGACATAGCCATATAATCACTTGATGTTTTACAAGACATTATTATTTTATTTATTAAAAAAAAATAATATTTTAAATTTATTTCAATTTTCAATTACTTAAGCGGCAATAGGACGCTGGTCGTGTGTCATATCCATAAATCTTGCTCCACTAAGTTTTTTACGAGAATAAGTTTTAATAGGAATTTTATTAATATTTTTATTACGTGTAGAAAACATCCACAAATCTAACATAATTTTATTATAGTTAATTGTTCCATTATATCTATACCAATTGCGTCCTGTGCGGATTTCATAATGAATCGTTATAGGTTCAAAATGAGGTAATGTTAGCATATCCGGATACAAAATTTGTTCAGGAAGACTCTGATGATGATGAGGAATATAGTATTCCATATCTCTCCAGTTATATACAGTTTGATTCCCATCTTTATCAAAATCTCCTGGATTATGTTTTGGACAAGCATTTCTACGTCTCCATTCCCAATCCCAAAAAGTGAATGCAAAATTTTCTATATTACAATGGTGCCTGTATCTTTCCTTTTTTCCACCATCACAACAACAAATTGGACAAGCATGTTCAATAAAATTTAAACTTTCATTCATTTTCTCTCTGTAAGTTGAGTCATATTCATAAATATGTTGAATAATATCAGTTGGTAATTTATCCCACAAAGACATCATGATTATATAAAAAATTTAATATATTACTTATCATTCAATTTTTTACTGTATTTCTACTCTTATCTTTCTTTTTAATGAAACTTGGTCGGTAAATACAAATATTTTAAATTGTTGCTTCGATAAATCATCTTTATTATGACGACTTGTAAATCTATTCACCATATTTAATTCTGGTAAATAAACCATATATTGATATAATGCGTCATTTCTTATAATTTTGTCAAATATATATCCATCATAAATTGTATTTAGAATTTTATCATCATCCATACAAATCTTAAGTAATGAACAATCATTTTGAACCCTTCGAATAGACCGCATTGTAGTATTAATATATTCAATACTAGATTCATGTGTCCATCTTTCATAAAATAATTTTGCTTTTGGAGACATTTCATATAAACCCAATTTATCCTGTAAAATCATAATATTTAACAAATCTACTAATCTTCTAATTGGACTAGTAATATGAACATAAGCATCTAACTCTAACATATCATGCTGACCAAAATCTTTAGAATATTTACCTCCTTGACTATTCCAGTGTTTTAAAAACTTCCTAACATCTTTAGGTACATTTTCAGGTGGAGTAAAATTACTTCCAAATTTGGCACTTCTAAAAATACCTGTATTTAACCTGATTAATTCAGTAGCTGATATATAATTCATTGTAATCATCAGATAAGCAATAACATCATGACTTGTTTCAATAGAATCAATATATTTCTTTTTTCTATTCATCATTTTAATTTGCTCAAATAACATTTTATAATGCTTATTATTTTCCTGTTCATCAGTATCATATCTTAAATTTCTTTTAACTGTAATCATACAATTATTAAATTCAAAACTAACTATATTAAAATCTTTAACTATAAGAGACAATTCTAAAGCAAATCTCACGTCATTCTCTGTTAGACTACATAACGCATCAGATAAAACTGTAGGAAGCATTGGTCTTTTCCTATCAGGTAGGTAAATAGTAGAAATTCGATTAGAGAAAGAATCCCATAAATCCATAGCATCCATCCAGAAGGATACGTTGGAAATATAGATACTAATTCTATAACTGTCGCCTATTTTTTCAATATCAAAAGCATCATCAAAATCTCTACTGGTAGATGGGTCAATACTTAAAATATTTCTTGTATTTCTATAATCCTTTAATTCGCTACTATTTTTTATAATTTCAATATATTCTTCTTCTGTTTTCTCCTTTAACTTTTTCATAGTTTTTTTAGTAATATTTTGAATAGACGCATATAAACTTTTACAATATAATTGATATTCGTAAAATATATCTAATTGATTAACATCGCCTAATGTTTGTGTTAGAGAACCTATCGGATGTTTGCCCTCCCAACTTTTAAACTGAAAGACAACATACTTATTTTTTATACTTTTTGAAAACCCTAATTTTATTTTATAGGGAACTAAGAATATTGGTAATCTTTTATCATCAGGAATACACTTATATAGAAATTTATCCTTCACTCTTCCAAATGTTTGTGAATTTTCAAGAGACAAAACAGCTGGAATAATTTTCATAGACCTAGCACAAGAATGTAATATATTTACATCACAATCGATGTAAGTAAATATATCTTGATTAAACATTTTAAATTTAATAGGATTAAAACCAGGAGGAATTGGAGCATCAGCCAATGTATAGGCATTGACCAAGGCAAATTTATTTTTTTGTCTATCCTCCAACCTAAGTTTATATGTATTATTCATATTCTACTAATCAAAATTTTAAAGTATTATTAATTATTCAATTTTACAACCAGCCTTCTTCAATTAACATATTTAAATATTTATTATCAAATTCTTTATTAGCTTCTCTTACTTGCCTTTCAATAGAATTTCTATATAACAAATAATCTATTGAGAAATACCAGAGTGATGTTTGAATTACATCAGGATAACCATCAATTGTTATTGGTTTTTCAACTATTTGTTTAAAACTTTTATTAAGTACTCTACAATTAATCATTTCTTCATTTTTATAGTTTAAATATGTTACTATGGTTAAAATTAATTCCTCTGGTAAATAATTCATAATTAAAATATTAATACAAATAGTGTTTATATTTTAACAAAATCATAAAATTTTATACAAAAATAAAAGTATTAAAATAACAAATAAAATATAAGAAATACAAACAATAATTGTTGATAAAATGGGTTTTTTTGATGATCTAAGTATCATATCAATAAACGCATCTTCTATAATTTTCATATTTTTCAGATTATACATATTATCTTTATGTTTCTTTCTTTATATCATTACTATCTTTTTTACTTTCATTATCATCTGTATTTTTTATTTCTGTATCTAATTTATTTGCGATATTTCTTTTAATATTTTGACCTTGTAACATAGCTAATACTAATTGTGGAAATATTGCTAAAACATTCATAAAAGTTCTATATTGAAATGAACATACACTGGATATTTTTTCATACTCAATACTATACCACCAAAAAGCTGGAATATGTATTATTTCTCCTTTATTTAATGTCACGTCTAAAACTTTCACTTTATTAAAATCAGATTTATATTGGCTCTGAATATTCCAAACATTAACTGGGGATCTAAATTCAAAATTATCATAATCTTTCACTGAATATAAATATTTACTATGGTGTGGTGGAATTAATTTTATATTAATTTTTCCTGTTGTAACATAATAAAAATTACGATAATTCAAATTATATCTTAATGGTGTTTTAGATCCAACTGAACCTGTCATTATATCATATATACATTTACTCACCAGAGGTGGTCTTAAAAATCCATCATTATAACTATAATTTTTAATAGCACCTGTTTCTTTTAAAAAATCTTGATTTTTTTCACTTACAAATTTTTCATTCTCATCATCTCTAAAAATATTTATAGCTTCTTTTAGTAAAAAAGGTAAATACATTTCACTATTTTCATCTTTATTTGAAATATCTCTCATATTTATATCAAAAGCACCATAATCATCATCTAATTTGGCTAAACTACAATTTTCTAATATAGATTCATTATAAAAATCAAAAATTACTGGTTGTCTTATATTACATATTTCTTCTAATCTTTCTTTTGATGGTCTTTCTATAGAATAAACTTCCAAATCGTTACTTGTTTTCAAATGATAATTTATATGTAAATATAAAAATAAAACAATACAAAAAATAAATATCCCAATAAAATATTTTATCATTATTATTACTATTTTAGAAAGGAAATTTTAATTTTTTCCGTAATAAATATATATATGTCTAAAAACAAACATGAAGTTATTGATATTAATGATTTTAAAATTATTTTAAATTATAACCCTGATGCTAAAACTACTATGATTGAATCATTTATAAGTAGTGGTTTTATAAATGAAAATAAAGAAAATGCCGGTATATCACATTTATTAGAACATTTGGTATGTGATGGATGGAAAAAATGTGGTAGTAAAGGCTGTCAAGCTTATTGGAAAAAAAGAGGAGTATTAACAAATGCCAGCACTGGTCAAACTACTATTCAATATTATATGCACGGCTTAAAACAATTCAATTTAGAAATGCTTGATTATATTGTCAGTATAAGTGTTAATCCTGAATTATCTATTTCTAGAATGAAAAAAGAAATTACAGCTGTTCAAAATGAATTAATGATTCACGCCAATCATCCAAATATGGGATTATATAATTTATTAAATGGTATGTTATTCAGAATTGAAGGATTAATATATCAGGATGATATGCCTTTACAGCTTAAAAATTTAAAAAATTTTACAATTCCACAATTAAAATCTTGGTGTAATCGCTTTTATGGTTCAGGAAATATGATTTTTGTTATTTCTGGCAATTTTTCAAAAAATAAATGTATTAATTTACTAAAAAAAAGATTAACTAAATCAAGACCTATTAAGGTAATACCAAAATATTCTGACATTTTTAAACCAGGTATTGATGTTAAATATTTAAAAAATACAAATATTGATAATACTACACTAACATTTGCTTTTCACTCACCTATTTATCAAAAAGATATTGAAGTTTTATATATTGAATTTTTTAAAGAATTTATAGGAAGTGGTATTACTTCAATGCTTATGGAAGAATTAAGAGAAAAAAAACAACTAATTTACAATGTTGGCTTAGACAACTATACTAATCCATATGGAACATTTTTAGTTATTGAAATATCCACAAAAAATAAACATATTCGTGAAGTAGTTGAAAATACACTAAAAATATTAAAAAAATTAGCTTTTGGTAAATTTAAAGAAAGTTATTTAGAGCATGTTAAAAAAGCTTATATGGTTTCACATTACTCAACTTGTCAAAATAATGAATTTATTACTTCATTCTATGGACAACAATATATTAATCAATTATACAATACTGAAGAAAAACCTTCTATTTTATCCTTTGACGAAGTAGCAGATAGTATTCATAAACTAGACAAATTTAATTTTGTTTCATTTGTAAAAAAATTACTTATTTTTGCTAATATGAAACTCGCTTATCAAGGTAAAAAAGAAGAAAAAACATTATTAAAATTAGTTCGAAATAATATCTAATCCTTATTTTTAAAATATGGAACTAAATAATATAATACTACTGTTATGACTATTACATTAATAGCCATATCAGGTCGTGATTCTGTTTGTCTTCCTGTTCCAAATACTATATCAAAAAATTCAAATCCAAAACCTATATTTGTCAATGTTTTTTTATGATGGTCTCTGTGAATCCACGACGACTTTAAATTAAAATTTATATTATGAACTGTTACATAAAATATAGTCCAAAACATAACCATAAAAAAATCTAATTGTGATGCTAATTTTGTCATTAAAATTAATCCGATTCCTTGAAAAAACGCGTTATTTATTGATTCATATAAAATATTTATTGGTTTTTTATTTATTTTTGTATCGTGATGAACAATACTATGAAAATCCATAAAATTACATAATAATTTTGATATTTTATCTGTATATTTATTACTTTTAAACAAATTATCTGTTTTATCATAAATCTCTCTATAATTAACTAAATGAGATAATATATGAATTATATAACCTATAAAACTAGCAAAAAAAAATGAAAATAATAAATTAAATATATTTTTATTTAAACGCTTACTCATTATAAATGAACTAACAACTATTGTTATTAAAACTACTTTATGTTTTTTAAATGTTTCTAATAATGTTTCTTTTTTCACTATTTTTTTTTTATTTATTATCTTTTTTCTTTTTACTTTTCTTTTTTTTCTAGTTTTATTTTTCATTAAATATTATGTATTTTTTATTTTTTTTAAATAAACGTAATTTATATACAATGAATCAAAAAATTTCTCCTAGAAAAATAGCACTAAATTTATTAGTAGATATTTTATTTAAAATATGTGATAATTCAAAAATAAAAAACAAAACTTTAGGTCCATGGGTTAAAGCCTGGCATTATACCGCACCTATTGGAACTTTAGCTGCTGTTATTTTATGTAATGTGTATATTGCCACTACAGCATTAATAGGTGGAACTATTGCTGGTATATTAATATTTATTCTTCAAGGATGTTTTTTATCAGGCTTAGAATATAAACTAACTGGGGATAAAAATGATAATATTACAAACATCTTTTTAGAAGCATTTGATTATGAAATTACAAAAAAAAATCAGACTAAGATGACATATATTATTTTAGCTTTTTATTTACCTCTTATGTATGGTAGTTACTACTATAGATTTATATATTAATCCACTAATTTGGGTGCTAAAAACAGCCTAATGAAATTTTTATCTTTATTACTTTCATCATCATCATCATCATCATCATCATCCATAAAATCATCTAACCCATATTGAATTTTCATTGGCATATCCTTACTAAAATGAATTTGAATTTTACTATTTAATCTTACAAAAGTCGTCATCATTGTAATATAATTTACAGCAAATTCTAATGATAAATCTGTATCTTCTTCTATCGCATATAATAATATATCATCCTCCTTTATTACCGCATTCATTGAACCATTATCACCCTTACCTGTAACCTTAATAACTTCATCATTTAATTCAAATAATATCTCCTTTCCAAATATACTTATTTGGTCTATTAATCTTCCAAAATCATCAGAATTCATTTCAATATCTGCCGCATAATCCGCATCTGGAATCTCTAGTATATTACTTTCAATATCAATCAAAGGCAACTGAAATACTTTAACTATTGAATTTTTTCCTTCATTTGGTGACAATGTAATAAGTAAATTATCTCTATCTTCACTGTAACTAATTTTAATAATTTGATTTTGTTCCAAACAATTCAATACTTTTGCTAGTAACTCACAATTTAATCCTAGAGTATATTGTTTGTCAGTTTTAAATTCATCAAACCAATCCGACTTTAAAATTAATTCAAACAAACAACAATGAGCACCATCCATACCTTGAGTATAAATACCATCTTCACTTACTATAAATTCTATATCTTGACTAAAATTTTTTAAATTTTTCATAATACTTGAAAACTGATTTACCTTTCGCGAGTTTCTTAGTTCAATGTTCATATTAATTATTAATAATACAAAACAAATGTTTTTATATTATTTCAATTTTATAATTCTATTTATCTTTCTCTTGTATCTCTAAAGTAATTTTATTTTCTACTATTTCTTCTATCTTTCTTATATTTTCAGCAGGAACTTTAACTTTTGGTTTTTCTAATTCGTTTATTTTATTTTTTAGTTCAGTTATATATTGCTGCATTTGTTTCATTGTTTTTTGTTATGTATCTGTTACTAATGATATTTTATTTTCCTGTATTCTAAGTTTTCTCTCCATCTCTGATAAATTTAATGCATATGATTCTTCTATTTGTTCCATTTTTCTTTCAAGACGAGTTATTTTATTATCATGATTCTTTAAATTTCTAAGTCCTGGAATATCATTTGATTTTGATATTGTATTTCTATTATACATTCTTGATGTTGAATTTCTTGTATTCATTCTTGTTGATAGTAAACCTCCTCCTAACATTCCTCGTCTTTGATTATTTGCTGGTTGTCCTGGCTCACATACCGCTGCTCCTGGTCTAGGACCTCCAGCACCAGCTACTCTTCTTTCAATTCTATTCATTTATAAAATTTAAATATATTTATATTTTTTCTTATACACGCATTTTCATTTTTAACTGTTTATGATATTTATAATTTTTTATTTCAAAATCATTAAATTTATATTCATTGATATCCTCTCTTTTTTGTAATATATTTAACTTTGGAAATTCATATGGTCTTTTTTTTATTTGTTCTTCCAATACTGCTATATGATCATCATATATATGCATATTTCCTATAAAATGTATAAAATCTCCTGCTTCCAAATCACAATGTTTTGCTAATAAATGTGTTAAAAATGAATAAGATGCTATATTGAAAGGCACACCTAATCCCATATCTCCACTTCTCTGATATAATGAACAACTTAATTTATTACCTTCTGTTATATGAAATTGCGACAATACATGACAAGGTGGTAGTGCCATTTCATTTATTTGTTCCGGATTCCAAGCTGACATTATCATACGTCTTGAATTTTCTTTTCTTTCTTTACAAATATTTATTTCATTTATTATTCCTTGTAATTGGTCTATACCCATACCATTATAATTATTATCACTTGTTCCATATTTAGCATTCCAAAATCTCCATTGATGACCATAAACCGGTCCCAAATCATTCTCCTCTAAATGTTCTAATCCTCTAGAATCTAAAAATTCTCTTGTCGCATTTCCATTCCATATTTTTACATTTTCATTTTGTAAAAGTTTATTATCTGTATCTCCTCTTATAAACCAAAGTAATTCCTTTAGACATACACCCCATGCCAACTTTTTCGTAGTCATTAATGGTATTTTATTATTTTCTAAAGAAAAACGCATCATTCCACCTATTTGTGTATAGGTTGTTCCATTTCTACCAACTTCTTTTGCTCCTTTTTTTATAATATTTTTTATTAATTTTAAATATTGATTTTCCTGAAATACTCTACTCATTACAATATATATATATATTCTAATAAGGCTATTTTTAATTTCTTTTTATAATTCATATGGAAGAAGATACTTCATCAAAAGTTGTTAATAATTCATTTATAAAACATGTATTTAATTTCGATAATGATACTAAATGCGAACTTTTAAATACTGGTCAATACGCACTTTTAGCAATATTACCTATGGGATTATATAATTATGTTGTTGATTCCGTTATTCCTGAAGTTGATGAGAGTAAAAGTAATTTAGAAATACTAGCTGAAATTATTGGACAAGTTCTACTTCTTTTAGCTGGATTCTTTTTAATTCATAGACTTGTTACTTTCGTTCCAACTTATAGTGGAAGAGCCTTCGGTGATATGAATTTATTTAGCATTATTTTATTGCTTCTGGCATTAAGTTACGATAGTCATACAAAAATTGGAGAGAAAACTAAAATTTTAATGAATAGATTAAAAGATATTTGGGACGGTAAAAAACCCGAAGAAAAAAAGAAAAAGAAAGACCCTTCTGTTGTTAAGGTCTCTCAACCTATTTCTAGAGCAGGTATGCCTACACATTCACCCAGTCGTGCGGATTATTTAGGCTCTCATAATGCTATGACTAGTCCTACTCAAATGCTTCCTCCACAAAATCAAGCTACATCTAACAATATTTACAATAATGGTGGAAGTGATGGTTTACAAGACGCTGAGCTTCCTCCTCCTCCTATGGTTCCCATGGCTGCTAATGATGGATTTGGCGCATTTGGTTCCGCATTTTAATCTAAACCTATCTTTCTAGGCATTTTAATTGGCTCTGAAAAAGGGATTTTTGTTATATCTGGATATGCCTTTACTGATTCTATTGATAATTTATACTTTACCAATAGAGTTGCTGAACAATTCTTAAAACCTGTGGTATTTTTTATATCTTGTTTTGCCAAATTAAGAGCTTCCCTATCTGTTAATTCATTCTCTGAATATACATTTCTTAATCCATTATACATCCCCCACCAGGAACCCGGACAACTAAATTTGTACATATATGCTTCCATTTACTTTAATAGATAATTTTATATTTAAATTTATGTAATATTAAATATAAAATTGATTTAATACTAATTTATTAATATTTTTAATTATTAATGAATGACATACACTCAAAAGGACAATATTTTACTACAGATATAACATTACAATATAATATATTAGATTTTATTAAAAATAATCCCAAAACCATATTAGAACCATCTATAGGAAGAGGCGACCTTGTAAAATATATCACTGAAAATTATAATGTTAATTTTGATATGTATGAATTAGATGAATCTATTGAACTATTAGAAGATATCGATAGAGAAAAAGTTAATTATGGTGATTTTATTAAAGCAAATATTACTAAAAAATATAAAACCATTATTGGAAATCCTCCTTATGTTAAAAAATCCACCGGAAATTTGTATTTAGAATTTATTGAAAAATGTTTTAATTTACTAAAAATAAAAGGTGAGTTAATATTTATAGTTCCAAGTGATTTCTTAAAATTAACCAGTGCTTCAAAATTATTAATTAAAATGATGAAATCTGGAACATTCACACACATATATCATCCAAATAATGAAAATTTATTTGCTAATGCCAGTATTGATATTATTGTTTTTCGTTATTACAAATGGTCAAAACAAAAAAAGAAAACATTATATAATAATCAACTGAAATATTTAATAAATACAAATGGAATTATTACATTTTCCAATACAAAAATTACAAACAACTTTATTATAGGTGATTATTTCAATGTATATGTTGGTATGGTTACTGGTAAAGAATCAGTATATAAGAATAATGAATTTGGTAATATTACCCTTTTAAACAAAAAAATGTACGAGATAAATATATATTTATCCATGTATTTCCAACACCTAATGAAAATTTAAATAATTATATGTTAGAAAATAAAGATATTTTAATTAATCGTAAAATAAAAAATTATACAGAACAAAATTGGTGGTTATGGGGAGCACCCAGAAATCAAAAAAACATTGAAAAAAATATTGGTAAAAAATGCATTTATGTATCAAACCTAACAAGAAATAAAGAAGTAGCATTTGAAGGAAAAGTAGAATATTTTGGCGGTTCTCTTCTTATGATGATTCCAAAAAAAGAAGTAGATTTAAAAAAAATTGTAAAACATTTAAATAGCGATACATTCAAAGAAAATTATACATTCTCTAATAGATTTAAGATTGGACATAAACAATTATGCAATAGCCCCTGTGTATTTTAAATATGGTTCTGCCCTTTTAAATAATACATCCTCAAATAATCCTATAATAAATTTCGCTTCCTCTTCTGGTGTTCGATTAATTAATTTAATATCTTTTCTCAATTGAATTGGATTGCTTGGATTTATTTGAATTGATTCCCGAGCTATATCTCCCAATGAACAAAATATACTTTTTTTATCACTATTTTTAAAATAAATTAAGTAATAATATTTTTTTACACACTTATTTGGTTTATTTTTAATTATTCTATTTTGTAATGCATTCCATGACGTATTCTTTCTACCAAATAATACGTAATTAAATACTGTCGGACCACCCCCATTATATGTTCCTGATTTTGAACAATCTATCATTTTTACATTAATAGGATATTCAATGTCATTTATTAATGGTGTAATATCACCAAAGGCTCTGTTATGTCCTTTTGGAAGAAATTCTATTTGAGAACATTTTTCTCTTATACAATTTGTTACTTCTACTTCACTGTTCATAGATTCTGTTCTTCCATCATTCTCACCTGTCAAATTTATTTTACTCGAATCAACTGCTTCACACAATATTTTTCCTATTTCATAATTCATTATAATTTATATACATTATAATATATAAATTATTATTCAATTTTACTTAGTAGATGCCATTGCTTCTTTTAATTCTATATACGTTGCTATTTTTCGTTTCAATGCCATTTTCTCTTTTAATATATTTCCTGTATCTCCCTCACTTATACCTGCCATAATATTCATCCACTCATCCATTAGTTTTGGGTCATTTTTATAAGTTGGATTCATCTTCTCCCATTCTGTCAAACTTTTGGGTAGTTTTAACTTCACATCTCTAAGCGTTTCATCTAATTTTTTATTATTTGTATCTTTTGTCCATTCATCATTATCCTTAACATAAAATTGTAAGCGTTTTTTATCACTACAGTGTATTGGTCTCTCTGTTGGTTTTAAATCTCTTAGTTGTTTAGTTATAATATTTGTAACTCCATCAACAAATCCATTATCTTTTGTATATTCTAAGTCTTCCAATGTAACCTTTATATTTTGAACCCAATCTGTTAAATTTAAAGCATCCTTACATTGTTCGTTTAAGAAAACATTTATAGTCATATTACGATTATTACAATTATTATATACTGTC
>VMHT01112575.1_pt1 | contig 27632 bp, 27 predicted proteins | sample 4693611 | NCBI WGS metagenome assembly VMHT01 (sample SAMN12280063, study PRJNA550983) | marine metagenome | isolation source: seawater sampled from same location over 5 years 0.02-0.2 micron viral filtrate | place: USA: collected off the coast of southern California halfway between the port... ... | reverse complement strand
TCGTGTTCAATGCCCCACCGTTGCACACCCGGGTGCGGCGGATCATGACATCGGCCCTGACGCCCAAGGCGCTGGCACGGATGGAGCCGGGGTTGATCGACACGGTCGACCGTCTGCTGGAAGGGCTGGGCCCCAGGCCGGACCTAATTGAGGACTATGCCAGTTGCATTCCGGTGCAGATCATCGGCAACCTGCTGGACGTCCCGATGGAAGAACGCGGGCCCCTTCGGGACTGGTCGCTGGCAATTCTCGGCGCGCTGGAGCCTACCTTGAGCGAAGCGGAGTTGGAGGCGGGCCATACTGCGGTGCGCGCGTTCAAAGCCTATCTGCAAGACCTCATCGCCCGGCGCCGGGCTGATCCGGGGGATCCTGAAACCGACGTGCTGACGCGGCTCATTGCCGGAGATGACGGCGGGCAGTTGACCGAGATCGAGTTGATTCAAAACTGCATTTTTATTCTCAACGCAGGCCATGAGACGACCACCAACCTGATCGGCAGCGCCCTCGCGCTGCTCCATGACCACCCGGATCAAAAGGCGCGATTGCTGGCGGAGCCCGCGCTGATCGGCCCCTGTATCGAAGAGGTGCTGCGCTTCCGTTCGCCCAATCAGTTCGGCAACCGCGAGACCACGGCCCCCGTCACGATCGGCGGGGTGGAGATTGCCGCGGGGACCAACCTGCATCTTTGCATCGGAGCGGCCAACCGCGACCCGGAAGTCTTTGAGGAACCGACGAAATTCGGTATCGGGCGCAAACCCAATCGGCATCTGGCCTTTGCCGGTGGTCCGCATGTCTGCGTGGGGCTGACCTTGGCACGGATGGAAGGGAAAATCGCCCTCCAACGCTTTCTGAACCGTTACCCGGACTATGAAATCAGCGCGGCGCGTCAGGGCGGCGGGCGCATCCGTTTTCACGGTTATGCGACGCTTCCGGCGCGGTTGAGTTAAAGGCGCACTGCCATAAAAGACTGGACTTGATGAAAGCGCCCCGGCAATCTTCGTTCATATTGTATATAATTGCGAGGATTATCATGCGTCTAACGACAGCTATTGCCGCGGCGGTAGGGCTGCTTTCTGCGGGTTTGGCCGGTCAGGCTTCGGCCGAGCCTAAGGTCTATGCCTATCCTAGTAGCGCGAATTATTGCCCGGCTGGATTGCAGCCGGTGACGCTTGGCGGCGCGATTGGCTGCGGGACACCGAACCAGCCCATGACCTATGCAGAGGTCAAAGCGCATCCGGTTGTCCACCGCCACCCTCACCGCCATCGCACGGCTGCACTGCGTCGGTCAGCCCGCGTGCCTTGCCCGGTCGGGGCAAAGGGCTGTTCGTATCAGTGAACTCTCAAGCAACGCCCGGCGCGGGACGCCGGGTGTTCTTTTGCGCTGTCGTGGCTAAAGCAGGGCGAGATCGGTGGCCATCTGCCGACCGTCGCGGCCTTCGGTCAGCTCGTAGCTGACCTTTTGATCGTCCGCCAAGCCGGTCAGGCCAGAGCGTTCGACCGCTGAAATATGAACAAATACATCGTTACCGCCGCTCTCGGGGGCGATGAACCCGTAGCCTTTGGTGGTGTTAAACCATTTCACGGTGCCAGTTGGCATAATCTCCGCGCCTCCTTTGTCTTTGCGTCTCTGCGTCGAGCAGAATGGCGAAAGCGATTGAATTGCGACCCGCCATAATAGAAAGATCGCGCGGACTTGGAAAAAATCAAGCGATCAGGTGCGAAACCCGCAATTGGGGGCGCGATCGCGTGGTTGAGGGAGACGGATGTGCTAATTTATGGGCTGAAAAACTGTGACAGCTGTCGCAAGGCGAAAAAGGCGCTGCCAGAGGCGCAGTTGGTCGATGTTCGGGAGGCGGGCGTGCCAAGGGCGGTTTTAACGCAGGCCCATGAGCAATTTGGCGCGGCCTTGCTCAACACCCGCTCCACCACTTGGCGGGGGCTGGATGAAGAGACGCGCAAGCGGGCCCCGCTCGCCCTGATAGAAGCTCATCCAGCGCTGATGAAACGGCCTCTGATCTCGGTGGGTGACAAGCTATTTCTAGGTTGGAACAAAGAGATAGAAGCTGACGTTCATGCGATGCTTTAACTTCGGCCTGTAATCAGCCGGTCCAGTGACAATGGGCCGGCTCCTTTGACGACGAGTACCAAAAGCAAGAACACCCAGAGCGCCCGCTGGTCAAGGATATGGGCATCGGGAAAGCGGTCGAACCACGCGCCAAGCGCGCTGCCATGGCCGTAAAGATCGGTGAGGGATTGCACCACGACAAAGCCCACCATCGCCAGTGCCGCCAGTCGGGTCAGCAGGCCAAAGACAATGAGCAGCGGCAAGATAAATTCCGCCACCGTTCCGGCGACGACGACGAGCCAATGGAACACCCCAAGCGCGTCACTGTCATAGCCTACGGCCTCAAACACGCGGGTGAAGATTTGCGCATAGGCGCCGGTGGATGGGGTAAGGAGGCCCAAGGGGCCGGGCCCGAGTTTGGTCAGCCCGGCATTCAGGAAATAGACCAGCAACACTGCGGCAAAGAGGAACCGGGCGAGGGTCGGAAGCAGCCAGTCGGCCCGCTCCAGACGGTCGGCGGCGTTGCGGTATAGGGTGAGAAGCTGGGTCATTTACTGCCCTCCAAGGAAATTGCGCTGAAGACACCGTGGCTCAGGGCAAGGGTCAGGGCCGCGGCGAGGTTAAACGCTGGCTGGGCAGTCACCGTGGCGTCATGAGCCGCCCCAAACGGCACGCCGTCGGCGAGGTGGGAGAGCCAGTGCGCCGCGCCGGGCGGCAGCAGATGCGGCGCGGGATCATAGGCGGGGCGGGTGATTATCACATCCTGCGCTGCGCTGCGGGGCTTGGGCGCGTCCTCGGTGAAGTTATAGCGCCAGATGTCGAAAAGCGGCCAGTCTGACCGCAAGATGCGAGTGGCAGGCGCGAGGGTGAGCCTTGCCCCCATCACTGCATCGGGGCCAAGTCTTTCAAAGACCTTCGGATCAAGCGGAACCGCGTCAGCCGCGTGATAGGAGGCACGCAGCGCGAGGTCGAGCTGTGCCGCATCGGCGAGGTAGCCAATCTTGGCCAAAGGGGCGAAAGCCGCGATAAAGGCGGGGAAATCCGTGCCGTAATGCATCATCATCGGTGATGTCGGCGGATGCGCCCGGACGTAGAGGGGGGCCAGTTCGGCAAAGTTGCGGGCGCCGATCAGCTTGCGCACAAGGGGAAAGGCCACTTCGAGCGCGGCGATCAGGGAATGCGTGACGTTGTTGCGATAGACGCCATAGCGCGCGCCCGCCGGTTGCCCCCGGCCATCGCGCAGCCCATCGGGTGCAGACCGTGACGGATCAAGCAGGGCCGCGCGAAAGCTGTGTTGGTCGGTCACACCAGCACCTCAGCGGCGCGGGTGGCTTCGGCCCGTAGGACGGGCCAGTCGGGCACGTCATTGTCCCACTCGACCAGCACCGGCTTTGGCCCGGTTTGGGCCAGCGTGTAGCTTAGCAGGTCCCAAACAGGATCGACGACCGGTTTGCCATGGCTGTCGATCAAAAGTGGCGCACCGTGATCGTCAGTGTCGTCATCATGGCCGCCCACATGAATCTCGCCAACATGGTCTGTCGGAAAGGCGTCGATGTAGCCCTGTGGCGACAGCCCGAGATTGGTGGCCGAAATGAAGACATTGTTGACATCCAGCAAGAGACCGCAGGAGGTGCGCGCTATAATCTCTGTCAAAAAGTCTGTTTCAGACAAGTCGGATTCCGCGAATGCAAGGTAGCTGGAGGGGTTTTCCAGCAGCATTTGCCGACCCAAGACATCTTGGACTTGGTTGATATGTGACGCCACACGGGTCAGCGTTTCCTCGGTGTAGGGCAGCGGAAGGAGATCGTTGAGATACTCCATCCCATGGGTCGACCACGCCAAATGTTCGGAGAAGGACGCGGGCTGCGTTCGGTCACAGAGGGTTTTGAGCCGTGCCAGATGGGCCGCGTCCAGCGGCCCTTCGCCCCCGATCGACAGGCCGACACCATGGACCGACAGGGCGAAACGTTCCTGCAATGCGCGCAGTTGCGCATGGGGGCGGCCGCCGTCGCCCATGTAGTTTTCGGCATGCACCTCGATCCAGCGGACTGGGCCAGGATCGGCCATCAAGCCATCGAAATGTCGAGATTTAAATCCGACGCCGGGGGCATTGGGCAGTGTTGTAACAGGGGGGGTATCGTCGCGCATAACGGCCTCCGGCATGTTGCGGGGCGGGGTTCCGGGCGGGGATGCCGCCCGGAACGCTATAGATTAAGCGGGCAGGTCGCGGTCGAGCGCTTCCAAAGAGCCGGTCCGCTCGGTCCCGTCTGCCATCTCGGGCAGGTCGATCTCGGCGCAGGTGCCTTCGTCAACGAGGGTCCATGCGTTGCCTTGGTAATCGGTCACAGAGGTGCCCGCGCAGGTGGTGCCGGGGCCCGCTGCGCAGTCGTTCTCACCGGCCAGCGAAACGCCAAAGCATTTCTCTTGCGAAGCGGCGGTGGCGGTGGTGGCGTGGCTGCTCAGCGCGGCGGCGACGGCCCCTGCGATGGCGGCGGTTTTGAGTGTGGTGGACATTGTCGTTTCCTTCCTGATGGTTTGAACAGGTTTACTAGAGCAGCCTGCTTCCTCACAAGCCAGTCACGAGGGAGTGCGTCACGGTCCCGTCAGAAATCACGCGGAAAACTAGCGAAAATTGTAACCTTCCCGCGCAGGAAGGGAATGATTGTTACAAAAACGCTCCGGCGGGCAGGGGGCAAGCTGCCCGCAAGACCGCCGGAGCGCAGATTTGTTACAAGCCGTTAGCGCAGGTCAGGCGGGGTCGCGTCCTGCGCCAGTTCGGCGGTGAGTGCATCCAGCGGCTGCACCGAAGTCTGCTTTTGCCCCAGACGGCGCACGGAAACGGTACGCTCTTCAACCTCACGCGCCCCGACGGCGAGGATCACCGGCACTTTGCCGACCGAATGCTCACGGACTTTGTAGTTGATCTTCTCATTACGCATGTCGGCTTCCGCACGCACACCAGCGGCTTTCAGGGTCTCGACGACCTCGGCCACATAGTCATCCGCTTCAGACGTGATGGAGGCCACGACCACCTGACGCGGGGCCAGCCAGAAGGGCAGCTTGCCCGCGTGTTCTTCGATCAGGATGCCGATGAAACGCTCGAAACTGCCCAAAGTGGCGCGGTGCAGCATCACAGGGCGGTGCTTGTTGCCGTCCTGCCCAATGAAGCTCGCCTCCAGCCGCTCGGGCAGGTTGGCATCGACCTGTAGGGTGCCGCATTGCCAGTTGCGCCCGATGGCGTCGGTCAGAGTGAACTCCAGCTTCGGCCCGTAGAAAGCGCCTTCGCCCTCCAGCACCTCAAAGTCATAGCCCGCGGCCTTGCAAGCATCGCCAAGCGCCTGCTCCATATTGTCCCATGTCTCATCGGAACCGATCCGCTTTTCGGGGCGGGTGGAGAGCTTGATGGTCCAGTTCTCAAACCCGAGGTCGGCATAGACCTTCGACAGAAAGGCGATGAACTTGGCGGTTTCCGAGGTGATCTGATCCTCGGCGCAGAAGATATGCCCATCGTCTTGGGTAAAGCCGCGCACCCGCATGATGCCATGCAGCGCCCCCGAAGGCTCATAGCGCGCGCAGGATCCGAACTCGGCCATCCTGAGCGGCAGGTCGCGGTAGGATTTCAGGCCCTGGTTAAACACCTGCACGTGACAGGGGCAGTTCATCGGCTTGAGCGCGTTCACCGCCTTTTCGCGGGCATGCTCCTCATCGACCTCAACGATGAACATGTTCTCTTGGTATTTGTCCCAGTGGCCGGATTTTTCCCACAGTTTGCGGTCGACGACCTGCGGGGTGTTCACCTCGACATAGCCGTCGCGGTCCTGCATGCGGCGCATGTAGTCCTGCAAGGTGGTGTAGATGCGCCAGCCGTTGGGGTGCCAGAAGACTTGGCCCGGTGCCTCTTCCTGCATGTGGAACAGGCCCATCTCTTTGCCCAGCTTGCGGTGGTCGCGCTTGGCGGCTTCTTCGAGCATGTTGAGATGCGCGCGCAGCTTTTCCTTGCCGGTGAAGGCCACGCCGTAGATGCGTTGCAGCATCGCGCGGTCACTGTCGCCGCGCCAATAGGCACCGGCGATGGACATCAGCTTGAACGCATCGCCTGGCACTTGGCCGGTGTGTTGCAGGTGCGGGCCACGGCAGAGGTCTTGCCAATCGCCGTGCCAATACATCCGCAAAGGCTCATCGCCGGGGATCGCGTTGATCAGCTCTACTTTATAGGGCTCGTTCAAGTCTTCGTAATGTTTGATCGCGCGGGCGCGGTCCCAAACCTCGGTCCGGACGGCATCGCGTTTGTTGATGATCTCTTTCATCTTCTTTTCGATCGCGCCGAGGTCTTCTGGGGTGAAGGGCTCTTTGCGGTCAAAGTCGTAGTACCAGCCATCCTTGATCACCGGGCCGATGGTGACCTTGGTGTCGGGCCAGATTTCCTGCACGGCGCGGGCCATGATATGCGCGAGATCGTGGCGCACCAGTTCATTGGCCTGTTCTTCGTCGGCCATGGTGTGGATCGCAATGTCGGCGTCCGCTTCGATCGGCCACGCCAGATCGAAATGCGCACCGTTGACGGTGGCGCTGATGGCCTTTTTGCCCAAGGATTTTGAGATCTCGGCAGCCACTTCGCCAGCGGTGATACCAGCGTCATATTGGCGGCTATTGCCATCGGGAAGGGTGAGGGAGATTTGGGCCATCTTGGGCGCTCCTCGTCGGTTTGGCGCCTACGAGACGCCCGGTTGCGGGTTATGTGTTGCGCCTATGTGGCGGGGCGGGGGCGTTTTGTCAATGCGAGCGGGACCTTGGGCAGGCAAGTTGCGGCCCTGCGGCGGCGCGCTATGTCAGGCGGGCAACAACGAGGATGGGTCGCATGCAAGACGACACGGCGCAGCGCGCTTTCGAGACGATTTCGGGGGCGGATGACCCGGCACCGGGGTTGGACGACAAGGCGCAGCGGGCCGAGGCGCGTAATGGGCTGCGCCATATCCTGTCGTTGTCGATGACAAAAGTGGCCGATGGGCTGATCGATCCCAAGCTGGTGTTGGCGTGGCTGCTGAGTGCCCTCGGCGCGCCTGCGGTCTTTGCGGGGGCCTTAGTGCCGATCCGCGAGGCCGGATCGCTTTTGCCGCAGATCGCGCTGGCGGGCGTGGTGCAGCGCATGGCGCGGCGCAAATGGGCTTGGGTGTGGGGCTCGGTCGGGCAGGGCGTGGCGGCGGCGCTGATCGCCCTCGCCGCGCTGAGCCTTGAGGGGGCCACGGCGGGCTATGCCATCTGCGCGGCCCTCGCGCTGCTGGCCGTTTGCCGCGCCGCCTGTTCGGTGTCGTTCAAGGAAATTCTGGGCAAGACCGTGGGCAAAACCCGGCGTGGATCGGTGACCGGTTTGGCGGGGTCCGTGTCCTCGGTCGGGGTGGTGATCTTCGCCGGGCTCTTGATGTCGGGCCTGTTTCAAAGCCGCGGTGTCGTCGTGGTGGCGATTGCGCTGGCGGCGGGGCTTTGGGTCGCGGCGGCGCTGCTTTTTTCAACGATCAAAGAAACGCCGAGCGAGACCGAAAAGGCCGATGGCGTGGATTTCAAACTGCTGCGCGGCAATCGCGACCTGTGGCTGTTCATTCTGGTGCGTGGGCTTTTGGTATCGACCGCCCTTGCGCCGCCCTATCTGGTCGTGCTGGCCGGATCGTCGGAGGGCGGGCAGTTGGGGCAGTTGGGCGCCTTGGTGCTGGCCTCGGCATTGGCATCCTTGGTCAGCTCATATGTCTGGGGGCGGCTGTCAGATATGTCGAGCCGCCGGGTGCTGATGCTGACGGGCATCGTCGGCGCGGTGGCGATCGCCTTGGCGGTGGGGCTGTGGTTCCTTGGTTTGGCGCAGGCGGTTTGGGCGATGCCCGGCGTGCTGTTCATCCTGATGATCGCTTATCATGGCGTCCGGCAGGGGCGCTCGACCTATCTGGTCGACATGGCCCCGAAAGACCACCGCGCCGCCTATGCCGCCGTGAGCAATACGGTGATCGGATTGCTTTTGCTGCTGGCCGGGGTGCTGGGCGGTGGTGCTGCGCTGATCGGGGCGCAGGCGACGCTAATGCTCTTTGCCGTGATGGCGGTTGCCGCCGCGGTTCTGGCCCATTGGCTGCCGGAGGTTGAGCATCTTTCCGAGGACTGACTTGCCCTCATCCGCGGCGATGCCCATGATTGGGCCAAAGACGGAGGCAGCATGTCAGACAGTAAATTCATCGACACGCCGCAGGGACGGCGCATCGCCTATCACAAGACCGACGGGGCGGGGCCCTGCGTTGTTTTCCTCGGCGGGCTGAAGTCCGACATGATGGGGACCAAGGCGGTCTATCTCGAAGACTGGGCGCGGGCCGAGGGGCGGGCCTTTCTGCGGTTCGACTACTCCGGTCATGGGGAATCCTCGGGCAGCTTTGCCGAAGGCTGCATCGGCGATTGGCACGAAGATACGCTGGCTGCAGTTGCGGCGCTGACCGAGGGGCCGCTGATCGTTGTGGGGTCGTCCATGGGGGGCTGGCAGGCGCTGCTGTTGGCGCGGCAGCGGCCTGAGCGTATTGCCGGGCTGGTCGGCATCGCGGCTGCACCTGATTTTACCGAAGACGGATACTGGGCGAACTTCACCGAGGCGCAGAAACAGACGTTGGCAGAGGTCGGGCAGGTCGAACTGCCGTCGGACTATATGGAGCCCTATGTCATCACCCGCCGCATGATCGAGGATGGGCGCAAGCGGCTGGTGCTGCGGGAAGCGCTCGACTTGCCGTTCCCCGTGCGGCTGCTGCAGGGCACGGCGGACACCGCCGTCAGCACGGCCACGGCGGTGCGGCTACTGGAGCACGCGCAGAGCCCTGATATGCAACTGACGCTGGTCAAAGACGCCGATCACCGCTTCTCAGATGCGCGCTGTCTGGCGATGATCGTCGCGGCAATAAACGAGGTTACCGGTAGAGAGGGCTGACCCAAGGCGCGGGCATGGAACCGCCGATAAGGTCGCGCCCCCGATGCCACCCCAAACCACCCATGCTAAGAGACCGCCAAACCCAAGGGGGACGGCATGAAACCACGTCATTTCAACCGCATACCGCAGCGGATCCTGCGCAATGGCTGAGCCGCTTGTTCTGCTGCCCGGCATGATGTGCGACGCCCGTGTCTTTACACCACAGGTCCGAGCGCTCTCCCCGCGCAGCACGGTGGTGTTGGCTCCGATCACCCAAGGAGAACGGATCGAAGAGATCGCCTCGGGCCTTTTGGATCAACTGCCACCGCGTTTCGCGTTGGTGGGGCAGGGCATGGGCGGTGTGGTGGCGCTGGAGCTTTTGCGTCGCGCCCCCGACCGGATCAGCCGCATTGCCTTGCTGGCGACGCAGGTGCTGGCCGAACTGCCCGCCATCGCCGCGGACCGGGAGCCGCAGATCATCATGGCGCAATCCGGCAAGCTGGGGGAGGCGATGCAGGCGCGGATGGCCTCGGGCTTTCTCGCCCCCGGCAAGGGACGGGGCGAGGTGCTGACCCGCGCGATGGAAATGGCCGAGACACTGGGCGGCGATACCTTTGTGCGCCAGTCCCGTGCCCTGCAACGGCGGCGGGACCAGCAAGCGGTGCTGCGCAAATGCAAGGTGCCGGCACTGGTGCTTTGTGGGGAGCATGACGCGCTGTGCCCCGTCAAACGCCACGCCTTCATGGCCGAGATGATCCCCTACGCCAAGCTGACGGTGCTGGAGGATGCAGGCCATTGGCCCAGCCTAGAGGCACCAGAGGCCACAACCGCCGCGCTGCGCGACTGGCTGCATCAACCTCTGGTGCTGCAATAGGGCGGCGGCTCAGGCCGCTGCCGGTTTGTCGGCCTTCTTGGGCGCAGATTTCTGAGACACGGGTTTCTGAGACTCGGATTTCTGAGGCTCGGGCGTTTTCGGCTCGGGCTGGCCATTGTTGGCATCGATAAAGTCCAGCACCAAGGGCCGGATATTGTTGCGCCAGCTTTTGCCTGCAAAAATCCCGTAGTGGCCCGCCCCATCTTCAAGATGGCTGGCCTTTTTGGAATCAGGCAGACCGGTCAGCAGATCAAGCGCCGCGATGCATTGGCCGGGAGCAGAGATGTCATCCTTGCTGCCCTCAACCGTTTTGACCGCCACCGTGGTAATCTTGCCGATATCGACCTGACGGCCCGCCACGGTAAAGACGTTCCGCGCGATCTCACGTTCCTTAAACACGCGCTGCACGGTCGACAGATAGAACTCCGCCGGCATGTCCATCACGGCGAGGTATTCGTCGTAGAACTTGTTGTGTTTGTCATGCTCATGCGCCGCTTTTTGCGCCACGCGGGTGATCTGATTGGTGAACGCATCGCGGTGGGTGTCATTGTTCATCGAGATGAAAGACGCCAGTTGCAACAGACCGGGATAGACCTTGCGGCCCACGCCCGCGTATTTAAAGCCGACCCGCTGGATCATCATCTGCTCAAGCTGGCCCATGGTCACGCTATGGCCAAAGTCAGTCACATCCGTCGGCGTGGCATCAGGATCGATCGGCCCGCCGATCAGCGTCAGTGTGCGCGGCTGCGCTTCGGGCGCTTCTTCGGCCAGATAGGCGGTGGCCGCCAAGGTCAGCGGGGCAGGCTGGCAAACCGCGATCACATGGGTGTCGGGGCCAAGGTGGTGCATGAAATCAACGAGGTAGAGCGTATAATCCTCGATGTCGAATTTGCCTGCGCTAACTGGAATATCACGCGCATTGTGCCAGTCTGTCACATAGACGTCGCAATCAGGCAGCAGGGAGATCACGGTGGACCGAAGGAGCGTGGCATAATGACCGGACATTGGCGCAACCAGCAGAACCTTGCGGCCCGTCTCTTTGCGGCCTTGGACCGAGAATTTCAGCAGATCGCCAAAGGGGCGTTCCATCACCGGCTCGATGCTGACCAGACAATCTTGGCCCGTGGGGCCGACCACTGGGGGAATGTCCCAGTCGGGTTTCACGACCATGCGGGCGAAACTACGCTCCGTCACTTCGCCCCATGCCGCCAACCATTCCATCGCAGGGTTTGGAAACAGAGAAAAAGCCGGGTAGGATGCCATAGCAAGCGCCGAAGCGCCGAGCCATTGATTGGTATTCCGGATGGACTCCATCATGTCGTAGGTGGCCATATAGCGCATGTGGGGGCTCCTTTATGCTGCACCTGCAAAGATAGGAGGTAAGGGTTAAGATGACAACAGAATCCGAAAATCCCGAGATTGTTGAGCCTCAAGCCCTGTCTCGAATGGCGCAAAACCTGAAAAAGGTTGAAGAATTAAGTAAGCGCCTGACCCGCGTGATGTCGCAGCGCGAGGGCCATCAGCCCGCGTTGGATGGGCCGAACCAACAACTTTTCGCGAAAGCAGCACAGTCTTACTGGGCCGAGGCGATGACAAATCCGGCCCGCTTGATGGAGCATCAGATGGGCTATTGGACCAAATCGGTCGCCCATTTCGTCGAGGCGCAGCAGGCGCTGGCCAAGGGCGGGCTGGCCCCGGTCGAGGGGGAGGCGCCCACCGACAAACGTTTTGCCAATCCGCTGTGGCAAACCCATCCCTATTTCAACTTCATCAAGCAGCAGTATCTGATCAACGCCGAAGCGCTGCGCCAAGCGGTCGAAGACGCCCAAGACATGGAACCGGCCGAGAAGAAGCGGCTGGTCTATTTCAGCCAGCAGATCATCGCGATGATGTCGCCGACCAATTTCCTTGCCACCAACCCCGATGTTTTGGAGCGCGCGGTAGAGACAGAAGGCGAGAGTCTTGTGAAGGGGCTGGAAAACCTGATCGCTGATTTGGAGGCCAACAACGGCGAGTTGGTCGTCAAACTGGCGGATGACAGCGCCTTTGAGTTGGGCCGTAACATCGCCACCACGCCCGGCAAGGTGGTGTTTCGCAACCGCATGTTCGAGCTGATCCAATACACGCCCAGCACCGAAGAGGTGCACAAGACCCCGTTGCTGATCTTCCCCCCATGGATCAACAAGTTCTACATCCTCGACCTCAAGGCGCAGAACAGCCTCGTCAAATGGCTTGTCGATCAGGGGCACACGCTGTTCGTCGTCTCATGGGTGAACCCCGATGTCAGCTATGCCCAGATCGGCATGGAGGATTACGTCGAAGAAGGCTACCTCGCAGCGATTGAAGAGGTGAAGGCGATCACGGATGAAAAGCGCGTGAATGTCGTCGGCTATTGTATTGCAGGCACCACGCTGGCGCTGACGCTCTCGCTGTTGAAAAAACGCAGCGACACGTCGATCAAATCCGCGACCTTCTTCACCGCGCTCACCGATTTCTCGGATCAGGGCGAATTCCAGCCCTTCCTCACCAATGACTTCATCGACGGGATCGAGGCCGAGACGGCGGACAAGGGCATCCTGCCCTCCGTGGTCATGGCGCGGACATTCTCTTTTCTGCGCTCCAACGATCTGGTCTATGGCCCCGCCGTGCGCAGCTATATGATGGGAGAGACCCCACCGGCCTTTGATCTGCTCTATTGGAACGGGGACGGGGCCAATCTGCCGGGGCAAATGGCGATGCAATATCTGCGCGGCCTGTGCCAGCGGAATGAATTGGCCGAGGGCGGGTATAAACTGCTGGGCGAGCGGCTGACCCTCGACGATATCGAGGTGCCGCTCTGCGCTGTGGCCTGCGAGACCGACCATATCGCGCCGTGGAAAGACTGCTACCGCGGCGTGCAGCAGATGGGTTCAAAGGACAAGACCTTCATCATGGCGCAATCAGGCCATATCGCGGGCATCGTGAACCCGCCCAGCCGCAATAAATACGGCCACTATGTGAACGGTGATCTTAGCCAAGATTACGCAGCCTGGCGCGAGGCCGCAACTTATCACGAAGGGTCATGGTGGCCGCGGTGGGGCAAGTGGCTGGTCAAACGTGCAGGCACTATGATTCCCGCGCGCTTTCCCGGCGATGATGGCCGCGAGGTACTTGGCGACGCGCCGGGCGCCTATGTGGCCCGCAAGGCAAATGACTGATTACCTTACGTAATCTTAGCGCGCTAAGCAGCTTATGCTGCAATGCAGAAAAAACCTTGAAATGCTGCACTGCGGCATCTATATTGTGGTCAGACGCGAAACGGACGGGTCTTCCCGCTCCCTTGCCACAGTAGCAGTAAAAGGATTGAGACATGACCAAGACACCTGACATGACCGCGATGTTCAAAGACATTATGGGCGCTTTCCCCGTGGATAACGCCGCCATGCAAGACGCATTCAAAAACACCGCCTCCCTGAACGAGAAACTCTCGGGCGTTGCTTTTGACGCGGCTGAAAAATCGGCTGATATCTCCACCGCCTGGACCAAAGAAACTCTGTCCCGCCTGACCGAGATGACCAAAGTCAAAGCCGAGCCCACAGACTACGCCAAAGCGATGACCGATTTCGCTTCCGCCTCCGCTGAATCCGCGGCCGAGCATATGGCCGCCTTCGCCGAGATCGCGAAAAAGGTGCAGATGGACACTGTTGAGCTGATGATGTCGGCTGGCAAAGAATTCCAGAGCGACGCCACCGCCGCAGCGACCAAAACAGCCGAGAACGCTCAGGCTGCTGCTAAGAAATCCACCGTGAAGTAAACCGCCCGTCGGTTTTATCTTCTCGGCATGATGCCTAGAAAAAGGGCAGGTCCAATCGGGCCTGCCCTTTTGTCATGCGCTCTTTCTATTTGCTGATCCCTGTCCTAAGCTGCGATGCAGCACCACTGGTCGGGAGTAACATCATGGCGGACAAACCGAAGCCCTTGCTGATAAAACGCTATGCCAGCCGCAGGCTCTACAATACCGAAACAAGCGATTACGTCACCTTGGAGGATATCGCCGGTTTCATCCGCGATGGCCGTGAGGTTCAGATCGTTGACCTGAAGTCTGGCGATGACCTGACACGGCAATATCTGTTGCAAATCATCGCCGAACACGAAAGTCGGGGCGAAGCCGTCTTGCCGGTCGATGTGCTGACCGATCTAGTCCGCAGCTATATGTCGGGCAATGGTTCGGTGGTGCCGCAGTTCTTGCAGGCTTCTTTCGACATGCTCCGCGATGGGCAGAGCAAAGTGGTCGAAAACATGAGCGCGATGAACCCAATGGCCAAAATGCCCGGCATGGAAGCGATGCAGGCGCAGCAAGAAGCCTTCATGAAAGCGATGACAGGGGGCTGGGCCAAATCGACCGCACCGGAACCACCCAAGCAGCAGGCCGAACAGGGCGATGATCTGGATGCGATCAAAAAGCAGTTGGCCGAATTGCAAGACAAACTGTCAAAGCTGAACTGACCCACTCCCGGTGAGGGAGCCCTGCCCTCCCTCCTTTCGGTGCACCCTATGCGGCCTGCGCATCCGCCACATCGGCCAGCGCCGCCAAGATCACATCCGCCACAGCGTCGATCTCATCCAGCGTCAACTGAACCGGCAGGCGCACGTCACAGGCCCGCATCAACATGGCGCGGGTACGCGGCAGGTCAGGCAGGTCTTCGATGAATTGCCAGTTCCAAAAAGCCCGGGCGTTATCGCTGCTCTGGCCAAAGACCTGCACCTTCACACCCGCCGCCTCTGCCGCCGCGGCGAAGGCACGGATCGTGGCATCGGGCAGGCCCACCAGATTGAACTGGATCGAATCCGGCGCGCGGGTCTCTCCGGGCAGCGGGCTTGGCACATCGATCAACGGTGAGGCCGCCAGCCGCGCGGCCATGTGATCATGATTGCGCAGCCCATCCGCCACCCGGCGCGGCAGATGCGACAGTTGCGGGCGGATGATCGCCGCCGACAGGTTCGACATGCGCAGATTGTAAAGCGGCAGCCGGTTCTGCCACGTGGCAAAGCTGTCTTGCAGGGCTGCGTGTTTCTTCCAATTATGCTCATAGGCGCCCGACATGATGATGGCACGGGCCACCAAATCGGCATCATCGGTGATCAAGATGCCCCCTTCGCCCGCGTTGATCATCTTGTAGGACTGAAAAGAGAAACAGCCGATTTTCCCAATCGTGCCAATCTTTCGCCCCTGCCAAAGCGTTCCCAGCGAATGGGCGGCGTCTTCGATCACCGCCACATCGGCGGTCTCACAAAGTGTCATGATCGCATCCATATCCGACGTATGCCCGCGCATATGGCTGATAATCACGGCCTGAACACCGGGCAATTTGGCGGCGAAATCCTCAAGATCGACACGGTAATTCTCGCCTACCTCGCAAAGCACCGGCTTGCAGCCAGCGTGGATCACCGCAGAGGGCACGGCGGCGAAAGTGAACCCGGGGATCAACACCGACGCCTCTTTCGGCAGGTCCAAGGCGAGCAAGGACAGAAACAGCGCGGCAGAGCATGAAGAAACGGCCAGCGCATATTCGCTGCCCATCATCTGCGCAAATTCGACCTCCAGCAAGGAAACAGGCGCGTCCTTTGCCGCGGTGTAGCGAAAAAGATCGCCGCTTTGCAAAAGCGCCGCAATGGCAGCCTCGGCTTCAGCGGGGATAGGTTCGGCGCGGTGCATGTCGGGCAAAGCCATATTTCAAAATCCTGAATAATGATTTCCAGAATTGTAAAACAACGCGCCGCTCAGGCCAAGAGAAGACCAGCGCAGCCTGCACCGCAGTTCTTCCTTCATTCTTTCTTAAATACCCGCGGGGGAATCGCGCCCCCGGCGCGATGGGGGCAGCGCCCCCTCTTTTTACAGGCCCGCCCAAAACGACCCCCCCGCCATTGCCGCTCACGCCGCCGAAGTCAAAGACCCAGCCGATCCCGCGTCGCATACCAGAGCATGGCCAGCACCAGCAGCGGGCTGCGCAGAGAGGCGCCACCCGGAAATGCCTGCGTCGGGATCGCGGCCATCGTGTCGAACCCAGCAGCATCGCCCTCGATCGCCTTGGCCATCAGATAGCCCGCATGGGTCGCGGTGCCGACCCCGTGGCCAGAATAGCCGGAAGCCGATAAGATGTTCGGCGCCAGCCGCGCGACATAGGGCAGGCGCTTCATCGTGATGCCCAAGGTGCCGCCCCAAGCATAGTCGATCTTTACATCCTTCAACTGCGGAAAGACCTGCGACATCGGTTTGCGCACCTTGGCGGCGATGTCCTGCGGGAACCGGTAGCCATAGCTTTCACCCCCCCCGAAAAGCAACCGCCCGTCGTGCGACAGCCGGAAGTAATTCACCACGAACCGGCTGTCAGCCACCGCCACGTCGCGGGGCAGCACATCGTTTACGCGGTCGCCCAAGGGTTCGGTGGCGGCAATGAAGTTGTTGATCGGCATGACCCGCGCGGCCACGTCGCCGTTCAACTTACCCAGATAGCCGTTGCAGGCCAACACCACATGGTCGGCGGTGACGCTGCCGGTGGCGGTCTGCACCAGTGCCTTGCTGCCTTCGACGATGTTCTCGGCGGGACTTGTCTCATGAATGCGCACCCCCGCGGCGGCGGCGGCGCTTGCAAGGCCAAGCGCATAGTTCAGCGGATGCAGATGCGCCGCACCCATATCCAGCACACCGCCTTTGTAGTCGGGCGAGGGGCAAACCGATTGCAGCGCGGCGTGGTCCAGCACCTCGATCTCATCATAGCCGTAGTTCTTTTGCAGATGCTCTGCATAGTCGTGCAGATGCCGCACGTCAGAGGCGGTTGACCCGGTCCATGCCACGCCGGGTTTCAGTTGGCAGTCGATCTCATGCTTTTCGATCAGCGATTTGACCAGCGCCTTGGCCTCTTGCCCCATCTCCCAGAGCTTGGTGGCATGCTCTTGGCCCAGCATTTTCTCCAGACCGTCCTGCTCAACCCGCTGGCCCGACCCCAACTGCCCGCCGTTGCGGCCCGACGCGCCAAAGCCCACGCGCTGCGCGTCCAAAAGCACCACGTCATAGCCCGCCTCGGCCAGATGCAGCGCGGCTGAAAGGCCGGTATAGCCCCCGCCAACGACACAGACATCGGCTTTGGTATCCCCCTGAAGCGGCGGGTAGGCCGTGTGCTTCGTGGCGGTGGCGGCGTACCAGCTGGTGGGGTACTGGCCGGGCGTGTCGTTGGCGTATAGCAGGTTCATCGGGCCTCCGGGCGTTAGACGTTCATCAGCAGATGTTCACGTTCCCAAGGCGAGATGACCTGAAGGAACTCCTCATATTCCGCCCGTTTCACGATGGAATAGACGCGGGCGAACTCCGGACCCAAAGCCTCGTGCAACTCTGTGGCTTCCTCAAACAGATCAAGCGCTTGGCCCAGAACTTGGGGGATGTCCCCTTCGCCGACATAGGCGTCGCCTTTAAATTCGGGCAGCGGGTCTTTCTGCTGGATCAATCCCAGATAGCCGCAGGCGAGGCTGGCGGCGATGCCGAGGTAGGGGTTGCAATCCATCCCCGCCAGACGGTTCTCAACCCGGCGCGATTTTGGCCCCGAGAGCGGCACGCGGATGCCTGTGGTCCGGTTGTCGCGGCCCCACTCAAGGTTGATCGGCGCGGCATGATCTTTGACGTAGCGGCGATAGGAGTTGACGTAGGGCGCGATCACGGCCAACGCCGAAGGCATGTGGTTTTGCAGCCCGGCAATGAAATGCTGAAAGGGCGCAGTCTCTTCCCCATCCGCATCGACAAAGATGTTTTCGCCGGTTTTCACGTCGAGCACCGAGTGGTGGATATGCATCGCGCTGCCCGGCTCATCGGCAATCGGCTTGGCCATGAAGGTGGCGTAGCACTCGTGCCGCATCGCCGCTTCGCGGATCAGGCGTTTGAAGTAAAACACTTCGTCGGCGAGCCGTACCGGATCGCCGTGCTGCAGGTTGATCTCAAGCTGGCCAGCGCCGCCTTCTTGGGTGATGCCGTCGATCTCAAAACCCTGCGCCTCGGCGAAGTCATAGATGTCGTCGATGACGGGGCCGAATTCATCCACGGCGGTCATCGAATAGGCCTGCCGCGCCGCAGCGGGGCGGCCCGAGCGGCCCATCATCGGCTGAATTTCCTTGGCCGGGTCGATGTTGCGCGCCACAAGGAAGAATTCCATCTCAGGGGCCACCACAGGCTCCCATCCCTTGTCGCGGTACAGTTGCACCACCCGTTTAAGCACATTGCGCGGCGAATAGGCCACCGGCTCATTGTTGCGGTCATAGGCGTCGTGGATGACCTGAAGCGTCCAGTCCCCGGTCCATGGGGCGGCGGTGGCCGTGTCCATATCCGGGCGCAGGATCATGTCTTTTTCAATGAACCCATCGTCGCCTGCCGCTTCGCCCCATTCACCGGTGATGGTCTGGTAAAAGATGCTGTCGGGCAGGTGAAAGTAATCCTGCCGCGCGAATTTCGACGCCGGGACAGCCTTGCCGCGGGCGATGCCGGGCAGGTCGGGGATGATACATTCCACTTCGTCCAGACGCCGGCCCTCAAGATAGGCGCGCGCCGCTTCGGGTAGTGCTTCTGTCCAATCCTCGGCCATCAGGCCCTCTCTTTCCTGTTGTCTTTAAAGAATGCGGCCATTTGGTCCGCGATTTTTTGGTTATCAATGGGGCCACCAAGCGCGGCGGTCGCCTGTTCAAGCTGGTGGTCTGGCACCACGCCCTTGCCACGGGTTTTGATCAGCCCGTCGATGAAATCATGGCCGAATTCGGGATGTGGCTGAACCGTCCAGATGCGGGTGTCATAGGCCAGCGCCGCATAGGGGCAGAGATCGGGCGAGGCGACGACCTTGGCACCCTCGGGCAGTTCCACGACCTGATCCTGATGCCATGCGTTGAGCGCCAGCTTGTCTCCGTCCATGTCGTATTCCGTGCGGCCAATGGACCAGCCGCCGGTGAACTTTTCAACTTTGCCACCCAGTGCTTGGGCAATGACCTGATGGCCAAAACAGACGCCAATCATCGGGCGGCCATCGGCATAGGTTTCGCGGATGAAGTCTTCCAGCAGCGGGATCCAGTCGTGATCCTCGTAAGCGCCGTGTTTTGACCCGGTGATGAGCCAGCCATCGGCCTCATTCACCCCTTCGGGCAAGACCCCATCGACGACCGACCAGATTTGAAAGTCAAACTCATGACCGTCCAGCAGCGTGGTGAACATTTCGCCATAATCGCCCAGCTGTTCGCGGAAGTCGTCGGGAGAATGGCCGGTTTGAAGAATGCCGATTTTCATGTGTCACCTGTTACACAGTGTCGAGATAGATCTCGACCTGTTCCTCTGGGGTCAATTCCTGCATGTAATGCAATTCTTGGCGTTTCGTCAGCACGAAGTTGCGGATCATTTCAGGCGCAAAAATACGCGCGACATGGGGGCAGCCCTCGAACAGATCGATCGCGGTTTTCCAATCGCTGGGCATGCGCGGCAAATCGGCGGCATAGGCGTTGCCGGTGATCGGGGCGGGCGGCTCTGCTCCATCTTCGATCCCGTTAAGCGCCGCGCCCAGAACGGCGGCCAGCATCAGATAGGGGTTCACGTCGCCGCCAGAGACCCGATGTTCGATCCGCCGCGCCTTGTGGCTGCCTGAAGGGATGCGGATCGCGGCGGTGCGGTTTTCATAGGCCCAGCATACCCCGGTGGGCGCATGGGATTCGGGCACCATCCGGTCAAAGCTGTTGGCGTGCGGACAGAAGACCAGCGCCGAGCCCCGCATCGCGTTCATGCAGCCCGCCACGGCGTGGCGCAACGTGTCGGTCCCCTTGGGCCCGCCATCGTCAAAGATGTTGTCGCCATTTTCATCCAGCACCGAGAAATGCGTGTGCAGGCCAGAGCCGGAGTAATCCTCATAGGGTTTCGCCATAAAGCTTGCGGCAAAGCCGTGCCGCCGCGCCAGCCCTTTGACCAGCATTTTGAACAGCCATGCGTCGTCGGCGGCGCGCAGGGCGTCGTCGCAATGCATCAGGTTGATTTCGAACTGGCCCAGACCCGCCTCGGAAATGGCGGTGTCGGCGGGGATGTCCATCTCTTCGCAGGCGTCATAGAGATCGGTGAAGAACAGATCGAACTGGTCAAGCGCGCGGATCGACATGGTCTCGGCCGCCTTGCGCCGTTTGCCCGAGCGGGGCGAGATCGGCACCTGAAGGTTGCGGCCCGAGTCGTCAATCAGGAAGAATTCCAACTCCACCGCGCAGACGGGTGTCAGCCCGCGCGCCTTGTAACGGTCCAGTACCGCGCGCAGCGCATGGCGCGGATCGCCGGGGTAGGGGCGGCCATCTTCGCGGAACATCCAGATCGGCAGAAGGGCCGAGGGCGCGTCGAGCCATGGCATTGGCATGAAGCCCCGCTCGGTTGGTTTCAGCACGCCATCCGCATCGCCGCTCTCAAACACCAGCGGGCTGTCGTCGATATCCTCGCCCCAGATGTCGAGGTTCAGCACCGACACCGGAAAGCGGGTGCCTTCGGTTGTCACCTTATCGGCAAAACGCGACGGAATGCGCTTGCCCCGCGCTTGGCCATTGAGGTCGGCGGCGGCCACACGGATGGTGCGGACTTGGGGGTTTTTACGAAGCCAGTTGTTCATACGTCACCTGCAAAGGCGGTGGGCATGTCACAAAGCGGTTCGCCCGAGGGCAAAAGCGGTTGGCGCCCACGCGCCGCGTAATTTGATCAAATAATGGATACTACCGGATCAAATTAGGACGCAAGCGAATTTTACGGCGTTGCGCTTGGGGCAGGTGGCGGTTGAGGCGGGAATTGATCAAACCGAAGACGCCGATGATGCAGAGCGTCAGAAGGATGAAATAACCGGCAAGAATGGGATAGGGGATGAAGGGATTGAAGGTTTTGTCGGCGAAATAGCTGGCGTAGTAGAGCGCATCACCGCGCTGTTGCCATGCCGGGAAACCGCTGAAAAACACCAGTGTCGTGGCGTGAAACAGGAAAATCGCCTCATTCGTATAGGCGGGCCAGGCAAGGCGTAGCGAGGTGGGCCAGATCACCCGACGAAAGCGCGACCAACCGGACAGACCATAGGCATCTGCGGCCTCCACGTCGCCCTTGGGGATGGATTGCAGCGCACCGTAAAAAATTTCGCCCGAATATGCGGCAGTGTTGAGAAAGAGCACGATCAGCGCCCCAAGCCATGCCGCGGTGAAGGGGGCGAAGAAAGCGTATTCGGACTTCAGCGACAGAAACAGGAAGTAACCAAAGAAGAACTGGATAAAGAGCGGCGAGCCACGGAAGATGAAGATGAACCATTTCGCCGGTTTGCGAAACCACGGGTTCGGACTGGCCTTGCCGACGCCAAGCGCTGTGGCAAAGAAGAAGCCAGTCAGCAGGGCGATAACGCCAAAGTAGATGTTCCAGAGCATGCCGGAGCCGATCAGCGTGAACTGTTCGCAGAGCGTGAAACCTTCGCGAGGCAGCAGTCGCTCGCCATAGCCAAGGGACCGCAGACCGTAGTCCTGAATCGTTTGCAGACAGCTCATGCGCCGGCCCTCCGCTGGGCTTCGCCGCCGGTGGTGGCTTGGCCGCGTGTCAGTCGTTTCATCAGGCGGTCCAACGAAATCTCGGAAATCCGGGTAAAGAGCAGGTAGAACACCAGCAGTCCGAGGAAGTACCACATGCGCCAGTCGGGGTGCGGATAGTCGGTAAAGCGCGGCGTCTTGGTGCCGCCCAGTTCGCGCGCCCAATAGACGATATCCTCGACGCCCAGGAGAAACAGCAGCGGCGTGGCCTTGATCAGCACCATCCACAGGTTGCTGAGACCGGGCAGGGCATAGACCCACATCTGCGGCACCAGCACCCGCCAGAAGGTCTGGCGGTGGTTCATGCCGTAAGCCTCGGCGGTTTCAAGCTGCGCCCGGGGCACGGCGCGCATGGCACCAAACAGGACGTTGGCCGCAAAAGCGCCGAAGACGATGGCAAAGGTGAAGACCGCAAGCCCAAAACCATAGGTCTCATGCACCCATTGCGCGGCATTGCCCAAAGGCATCTTGGCGGCCTGACAGACCACGAAATCACTGCCTTGGCGGACCGGCATGTCCCAATCGGAACAGAGCGCCTTGTGACGCAGGTATTCGATGCCCTGATCCAAGGCGATGACGAAAAACAGAAAGAAGGCGATATCCGGCACACCGCGCACCAGCGCGATATAACCCTTGCCGACCCAACTCAGCGGCGCGAAACGCGCACGTGCCATCATGGCCCCGCCAAAGCCGAAGGCCAGCGCCACGGGCGCGGTCACGGCAAGCAGCATCAAGACCTTGAGGAAGGACATGTAGAACGACATATGGACGCCGGTTGTCAGGTAACAGGCGGTCCAGAACCAGTCGTCCAGGATCGATGGGTCAGTACAGAAAGAAAACATGGGCCCCCATGGGCTAATCCGCGCGAGGGTGCCGCGCAGGGAAGGTCAGGCGCGCCGCGAGGGGCGCGCCTGAGGTTGGATCACTCGTAGGTGGTGGTGTCTTCGCCGAACCACTTTTTAAGCATCTCGTTCAGCGAGCCGTCTTCTTTCATCTCGGTGATGACAGCGTCGAATGTGTCACGCAGTTCGGTGTCGGACTGGCGCAGACCCATGCCGATGCCGTCGCCAAGCGGGACATCGTCGCCCACGAACATCAGCTCACCGCCGGATTCCTCGACGATCGGAACGAGGTAATCTTTGTCAGCGAATACCGCGTCGGCTTCGCCGTTACGCACGGCCGCGACGGTTTCTTCGGGGGTCGCGAATTCGATCAGCGTGGCACCGCTTTCGGCAACGTGGCCGGCTTGGATGGTCGCTGTCTGACCTGCAACAACGCCGCCTTTGATGTCCGCACCCTCAGAGGCCGCAACATAAGCGGAAGCGGTCGGCGGATAGTAGTTCTGCGTGAAGGAAATGACTTCCTTCCGCTCGTCGGTGATGCTCATCCCGGCCATGATGTTGTCGTAGTTGCCCGACACGAGGTTGGGGATGATGCTGTCCCAGTCGTTTTTCACCCATTCACAGGTCAACTCGGCGCGTTTGCAAAGCTCGTCGCCCAGCTCACGCTCGAAACCGTCAACTTCGCCGGCGTCGTTGATGAAGTTGTAGGGGGGGTAGGCGCCCTCGGTGCCCATGCGGATGGTTTTGCCATGGGCTTCGGCCATCGCGAAACCAGCAGTCATGCTGAGCGCGGCGCTTGCCAGTAGGATCTTTTTCATTTGGTAACTCCCTTTGGTTTTTGTTTACGCAGGCTGGGTTGCCGAAAGGAACCCACGCAGACGTTCCGATTTGGGCGCGCCGAAGACTTCTTCGGGCGTCCCTTGTTCTTCGATCAGACCTTGGTGCAGGAACACGACATGGCCGCTGACATCAGCGGCCAGTTTCATGTCATGGGTCACGATCACCATCGTGCGCCCCTCTGCGGCGAGATCTTTGATAACTTTAACAACTTCCTGCTCAAGCTCGGGGTCGAGCGCGCTGGTCGGTTCGTCAAACAGCAGCGCCTCGGGCTCCATGCAGAGTGCACGGGCGATGGCGGCACGCTGTTGCTGGCCGCCGGACAGTTGGGCGGGGTAGACATCGCATTTGTCGCCGATCCCGACCTTTTCGAGATAGCCGCGCGCGGCGCGCTCCACCTCGGCACGGTCGCGGCCCAGCACGGTAAGCGGCGCTTCCATCACGTTTTGCAGGATCGACATATGCGCCCAGAGGTTGAACTGCTGGAACACCATCGACAGGTTGGTACGAATGCGCAGCACCTGTTTGGCATCCGCCGGGCAGCGCTGGTGGCCGTTGCCTTTCCAGCGCACCGGTTCGCCTTTGAAAATCACTTCGCCCTGTTGGCTGTCCTCCAACAGGTTGCAGCAGCGCAAAAGGGTGGATTTGCCAGAACCCGATGAGCCGATCAGCGAGATCACATGGCCACGCGGGGCGGTCAGATCGACCCCTTTGAGAACCTCCAGTGAGCCATAGGCTTTGTGAAGGTTCTTGATCTGGATAACCGGGGTATCTGTCGTCACGGAAACTGTCGCCAATCTGTCATTTCAGTGCGCTATAAAGCGACGAATCGACAGAAATTGCAACGCAGAGTTTGGCCCGCGTTGCACCGCAGCACCGGTGCTGACGCTAGGTCAGCTTTCCTTGGCAACACGCTGGCGCGCCATGGCGCTGTCGGTATCGGTGACGCCCAATAGGTTCGACACCAACCGCAGCAGCGCGTCTTCTTCGTCAGAGCGGCTGCCGTCGGCCAAAACCACCTGCCAAAGCGCCTCGATCACCTCTAGCCGACGCTCATAGGGCACCGCGTCTTTGATCGCGCGGGTAAAGCGCACAGTGTCGGGGGCTTGCGCCTCAAGCGCCTCGGCTTCTTCGCGCAGGGCGGTGGCGTCAGCCTCATTCAGGCCGTAGCGTTCAGCCGCGATCCGGTCGATCAAGCGCCGTTCGCTCATCGCGTAGTCATTGTCGGACCGGGCGATGCGGACCAAAAGCGCGGTCAGCGCGAGACGGGCATCATTGTCGGCCAATGGGTCGGGTTCGGGCTGGGTCAGCCGTTTGAGAAAGTCACCAAACATATGTGCGTTATCATCCTGCTGCGGAAAGAAGCCGGCAAGCCTCTCCCCGGTGTGAAAGGGATTGTCAGAGCGTATTCAAGGCGTTGGCGCGGGCTGCGGCCATATCCTCATCCGATAGGCCAAGCGCGGTTTCGATGGCGACAAGTTGGATTTCCTCATCATCATTGCGCGCGCCATCCGACAGGGCCACCTGCCACATCGCCTCACCCAGTGCTTTGCGGTCGGCATAGTCGACCTCTTCGCGCAGGATGCGTGTGAACTCAGGCGTGCCGGGGGCGTCACGTTCCAGCGCCTCGCACGTGGCGCGCAGCTTGGCGGCCTCAATCGGTTTCAATCCAAAGGTCCGCGCCAGAATCTGGTCGATCTGGCCGATCTCAGAGGCGCGGTAGTTACGATCCGCAAAGGCCACACGCACCAAAAGCGCGCCCAGTGCCAGTTGGGCATTGGGCTGCGGCAAAGGTTTCGGCTGTGCCTTACGGCGGGGGAACAGTCGGTTCAGCATGGGGCTCACTTATCGCAGGAAACAGGGTCGCCATAGAGGAAACTGCGCGTGGGGCGCGCTGGTTCCTGCAATGGTCCGCATGGATTTAGTTGTCATAGCCTTCGACGATCACCAAAGACCCATTGGCCACGTTCAGGCGGATGTCTTTGGCACGCTGGTAGCCGGGGCTTTCATAGCAGGCGACCGCGTCGGCATAGCTGTCGAATTCCAAGACAACAGTGCGGGCGCGCATCTGGCCTTCGCGGACTTGCTGAGTGCCGCCGCGGACGAGGAAACGCGCGCCATAATCCGCAAAAGGTTTGGCATTGGCGGCGCGGTATTTATCATAAATCGCAGTGTCGTGGATATCCATTGTGGCGATCCAATAGCCCTTTGGCATCTGTTATCTCTCCTGTTGGGTCAAAGTGGCGAAACGGGCGGTGAGGTTCTGCGCCTCAGTTTCCAGCCCGTAGGGGGGATTGATCACGAACATGCCCGAGCCGACCATGCCGTGACCGGGGCGCGCAGGCGGGAAGCGCACTTCGTGGCGCAGCGCATCGGAGTGGTTGGCGGTGAGCGTGTCGAGCATGGGTACATGCGCGCGGTTGGTCAGGATCGGATACCACAGGGCGATGATCCCGACGTTCCACGCGCGGTTAAGCTTGGCGATCTGGCGCGGAATGGTTTCGTAATCGGTCTTGATCTCATAGGAGGGATCAATCAGCAGCATCCCCCGGCGCGGCGTCGGTGGGGTGAGAGCAAAGGCCATCTCGAACCCGTCGCTGAGGTGGCATTTCACCGGGTAGGGCGACATCGCCAGATCAAGCGCGCTGTGCTCTTGCGGGTGCAACTCGGCCAGATGGATGCGGTCATCGGGGCGCAGCAGTTTCGCAGCCAGCAGAGGTGAGCCGGGATAGGCGCGGGGGCCGTGGGTCTCGCGCAGGTCTTGCAAGACTTGGGAATAGGGGTGATCGGGGGCGAACCAACCGGCCACCTTGTCGATGCCCTGCCGCGCTTCGCCGGTCTTTTCGGCCGCCGCATCCGACAGGTCATAGAGCGCCCGGCCTGCGTGGGTTTCCAGATAGGTGAGCGGTTTGTCCTTGCGGGTGAGATACGACAGCATCCACGCCAAAAGCGCGTGTTTCTGCACGTCTGCTAGGTTTCCGGCGTGATAGATGTGTTGATAGCTCAGCATGGTCTAGCTGTAGCGGAGTGGTCGGCGGGTGCAACGCGAAAGAGCGGAGAGTGCCATTGCCTACCCGTCGCACCGCAGGTGCGCGGGATGCATGATGGCACGCCTACGGCGTGGCGGGCGGGCAAACGATGGCCCGGCGCCTGCGGCTTGATTCCGGGCCTTGTGATGGCTGCCAGACAGAAAAAAGGCCCGGCGTTTAACGCTCGGGCCTTCAATCTTATACCAACCGCGACACATCCTTCGCGGCGCGCACGAAATCCTTGAAAAGGGGATGCGGATCAAACGGCTTTGACTTCAGCTCGGGGTGGAACTGCACCCCGATGAACCACGGGTGATCCGACCATTCCACGATCTCTGGCAGCTTGCCATCCGGCGACATGCCCGAGAATTTCAGCCCTGCCTTCTCAAGCTGTTCCTTATAGGCGATGTCGACCTCATAACGGTGACGGTGACGTTCATCGATCGTGGTGGTGCCATAGGCTTCGGCCACGCGCGAGCCTTCGGCCAGCGTCGCGTCATAGGCGCCCAAACGCATGGTGCCGCCTTTGTCGTCATCGACCTTCCGCGCCACCTTGTGGTTGCCCTGCACCCATTCTTTCAGGTGATAAACCACCGGCTCGAAACGCTTTTTGCCTGCCTCATGGTCAAACTCTTCTGACCCCGCAGATTTCAGTCCGGCCACGTTTCGCGCGGCTTCGATCACCGCCATCTGCATGCCAAGGCAGATACCGAGGTAGGGGACCTTATGCTCACGGGCATATTGCGCGGCCTTGATCTTACCTTCGGTGCCACGCTCGCCAAAGCCGCCGGGGACGAGGATCGCGTGGAAACCTTCAAGATGCGGCGCGGGGTCTTCGCTGTCGAAAATCTCGGCGTCGACCCATTCCACGTTAACCTTGACCCGGTTGGCCATGCCGCCATGGGTCAGCGCCTCGGCGATGGATTTATAGGCGTCTTCAAGCTGGGTGTATTTGCCGACGATGGCGACTTTGACTTCGCCTTCGGGGTTGTAGATGCGGTCGGCCACGTCTTCCCAACGGCGCAGGTTCGGCTTGGGGGCAGGGGTGATCTGGAAGGCATCCAGAACCGCCTGATCCAGCCCCTCGCGGTGGTAGGCCAAGGGCGCTTCGTAGATCGATTTAAGGTCTTGCGCGGCGATCACCGAATCCGGGCGCACGTTGCAGAAGAGCGCCAGTTTCTCGCGTTCTTTCGCGGGGATCGGGCCCTCGGACCGGCAGACCAGAATGTCAGGCGCGATGCCGATGGAGCGCAGCTCTTTGACCGAGTGCTGCGTCGGCTTGGTCTTCAATTCGCCGCTGGCTTTGACGTAGGGCAGCAGCGTGAGGTGCATGAAAATACACTGCCCGCGCGGCTTGTCTTGGCTGAACTGGCGGATCGCTTCAAAGAAGGGCAGACCTTCGATATCGCCCACGGTGCCGCCGATTTCGCAGAGCATGAAATCGACCTCATCATCGCCGATATCGATGAAG
>VMHT01111982.1_pt1 | contig 27641 bp, 29 predicted proteins | sample 4693611 | NCBI WGS metagenome assembly VMHT01 (sample SAMN12280063, study PRJNA550983) | marine metagenome | isolation source: seawater sampled from same location over 5 years 0.02-0.2 micron viral filtrate | place: USA: collected off the coast of southern California halfway between the port... ... | reverse complement strand
TTGAAACATATTTTCTGTAAAACCAGTATCGCACCCTATCAACCAAGCAATTGAAAAGACAATACAACAGCAACAACAAACAACAACATGGCTTACAGCACATCAGTTCAATCTCGCCTCTGGCTCCGTAAGAACTACGGCGGCAAGTGGTGGCAGTGTAAAGACCTCGTCAAGAGGCAACGCATCAACGAGGCTTGCGACGCCACAGGTCAGCCTCGCCAGTATCCCGAAACTCCCGACCCAACCCCAGAGGGTGTGGAAACTTGGGACATTCCGCCCGAAGCTCTCAAATCTCTCGGCGCTTGGGCGCAGTATCACAAGAACACTCTGGCTCACATGGCTTACATCATGCGCCCAACCGAAGACGACCTCTTCAATCGGGTGATGAAATGGAAGCGCGACGAGCAAGACGAGTTCCTCCTCCTCCACAAGAGGCTCGGCAACAAGTGGATGCGTAAGAGCGTCGCCACCAAGCCCGAGAAGGCAGCTCAAATCGCCAAGTATCTCAACCAAGAGTAGAAAGGCAAACAAAAAAAAAGGGGGTCGGGTTTTCCCGTCCAGTCGGCTCTCGCGGGCAAGGCAACCTTTTTTTTTTATGATTGAGGCATAACCTTTGGATTCTCTTTAGATTCAAGTTTCATTTCTTTTACCTCATCTCCCGTTATTCCAGCAACATCTGGAAGAGTTCTCAACTTGTTAATTTTATATATCACACTACTATTATCATCTATGGGAGCGGGTCTTCCATCGGGCAAACGAATATCTGTTATAATACTACTCACTACATAAGGCAAATCTACAGTATAATTCCAGTTAGTCGTGAATGAATAAAAATAATCTCCCTCACTATAATTCCTTGTGATGAATGCGATGGCTGGGAGTTTTTCAAATCCAGTCTTGCCTCCAATATATTCGGGATTTAGTATTAGGTTTGTCCTCACAACAAGATATGGATATGATAATTTTTTTGGTAGATTTAATGCTATTAGCTCATCGCTCTCGCCTTGAACGTCCGCCGTTTGGTCTGGCTGTATCGCTCCCAGATTTTCAGCTGGAACTGGCGAGAACATACTATCAGTCGGTATAAATGGATTGGCTGGCGTTCCAGTTGGTATATCACTAAACGCCATCAATCTCGCAAGACCCATCATAACTGTAGCGCTGATGAATGCGTTTGTTGTAAAAGGTTTCACCATGTTATTATATTTTAAATATGGATTTATTCCATTTCGGAAACCGAGATACTGATTATAATTTGCTCGGTTGAACTGGGCGTTCGGTGTTCCAAAATATGGTATTAGCTGTTCCAAACTAAATCCCATCTTGGAGAACAGAGTATTAGTATATATATCCCTTCCCCCGCCTCGTATCACAAGGTCTTGACTTCCAGCAACATTATCTGTAAAATATCGCATCTCTATTATTCCAATCCCCGACACCGCATTTATTAGAGTATTAGCTTCACTCTCGGTTTTATTGAATGGTGTAATCATAGCCGCGTTCGGCGGATTATTATACTGCTTGTTAAATCTACTTATCATCGCCCTTCTAAAATTAGCCGACAGCTGAATATTATTTGGTTCGGTTGAACTCGGTATTTTTGGAATCTGGAATGTTCCATTTCCTTCCTTCAAAGGTGTGTGGAATTGTGATATGGCGAACCTTCCTTGCGAGTCATCAAATTTAATTAGCGGGTCTGTTGCTCCAACATTTATAAACGGCACATATGCGCTCGGTGATACTGACGGCATCGTTGCTACTCTAAATGTTCCGCTTCCAACTGGATTGGCTGGAATTATGGGAACATATACATTTGTTTGGTATGCCTTCTGTGTGGTTACAATCTGCGCCAAATCACATGTATATTCACTTGGGCTCAAGCCTACATATTCGCCAGTATAAGGTAGAGGCTGAACGAAAGTATTATTATACTGCGCGTCATTTGTTATTTCTGTTGGCTGTCTTATCGGTTTAAAATTAGGTGGTATGCGCGCTTTATATATCCAACAATAATACCATTCAAAATAACTATTAGCTCCCATCCATATAGTTGCGCCTTGTCCCGTGCCTTGAACCTTCCAACAGACTGGAACAAATGCGAGTTTCTTTCCCTCCGCATCAGTTGGGATATTATCATATATTTCTGTTTTATATCTCTCAAATGGATATGTGGTTGCGAGTGAGTCATTTGGATTTGTTTGGAATCTTGATTGTGCGTCAGTTCTAAACGGCAACCCTTGATATAATGCTTCAGCCGTCATCTCATCAGGTAAATAATATTCCGCATACCAACGACCTTCCAATCCAAATGCCGTTCCAGGCAAACTGGGGCTTTGGGCTGCTGGATAATTATATGCTGTATTAGCTGTAAAGTTTGGAACAGCTGGAACTGCGGTTGCTGTGGCTGGTATTGCGCCAACCTTGTGCTCAAACTGGAATCCCGTTTTATTATATGGATTAGTCACATCAGCGGCAATTGACGCTTTAAATATTTGTGCGTATGTGCTCGGTATATTGACTTCACATGTTGTTAATAAACTCGCAGTATCTCCATATATATCATAAGTTCCAGGATTATCAAAACTGGATTGCTGGTCGTCCAGTCTTCCAAAATTCAATTCAATCGCCATCGCATTTCTAAAACCCAAATCATCGGGATTAACTGTATTAGCGGCTTTCCCATACACAACAAAATAATCACGGAATGAATTTTCCAATATTTGTTTGGTGCTTGGATTTACAAGTATATTTGTAACAACTGGGTCGCCAGCTATTGGATTCCATGTTTTTATTGTTTCGGTTTGGAGTGTAAAATCAAATGGGAATGTATCCGTAGGCAGTGCTGGTTTATTTTGTGATATAACTGCCTGCCTATCCAGGTAGGGCAGATTATCCATTAATACTACGCTGGGTCCCGTTGCTCCAGCTATAAATACTGGCTCACTTGGCGGTTCAGGGTTTCCAACAACATGCGGTGGGAACCGCTGTTCTGTTGTTTTACAATCAGGCACAGGTGGTTGCCCGCCAGCCCCTCCAAAGCTTCTGTGTCCCGTCCATAATGTAAAATGTTCGTTTGATGGAAGACCAGGATTTCCGCCTTGAGATTTTGGACGAAACGCCATATTAATATTTAAATTAGATTGGGCTTTCATGTAGTCAGGGCGAGCGCTTGCGATATAACTATAATAACAGCCATCGCCTTGATTTGGTAAATAACCTCTTCCACGATTCATATAATTAATTGTTTGGAATATATTGGGGTCATTTGCTGGATTATCCAACCCAGTTGATTGCTCGTAAGTTATATCTCTTGCGCTCCAATTATCTGTTGCCGTTGCTTCTATAAGCGGGTTGTTAGATGGAAAGGGTTCTCCCGCTAATCCAGCGCCAAAATTAAATTGTCTATACATCGGTTTTCCAGTTGATGTTGGAACAAGTATATTTACTTGGTCTGTTACGCCTTGCGATAATTTAGCTGATAATATACCCGTATCTGTTCCAGTTACTCCATCTATTCTGTTTCCCCATCTAAATATTAATGCCTCTTCATTCTCTTCCGTAAAATTATCTGCTTGTCCCGTTCTTTCGTGTAGTTGTTCTGTTAGTTTTGCTGCGAGAGATGAAGGTGTTAAGAAACCTTTTTCAATATCAAATTCAATCTCTTTTGTTAAATAGTCCCAAGGTGTTGTTCCTACCGCATAACTATATACCGTTCCCACAGGTGCTTCAGGCACTTGGATATTGACTTCGTTAATATAATGCGAGCCACTATATTCACGAATACCTATATAAAATCGTCGCTCATTTGGAAGGCATACTCGCCGTGAGCCCGATGCGTAGCTGGGTAAATATCCGTTAAATTGTGCGTTAGTATAATCCATTTTTACAGTTTTGTATTCATACGGAACAGACAAGCCCGAATTGACCCCAAGTTGCGTCCCAACCCCTTCCACAAATTGATATGGATATGATTTCTCCCAACTATAAAAATGTTGATTATTTAATGCCGAGCCAGTTGGATTGGCTGCTGGTGCGCCCGTAAAATTATCTCCATATGTATTCGCATAACTACCATATCTTGCTTTCTTCACATTATAACATGTTTGGTGTCTGCTCTTGGGTAAATTAAAATTAAATTGTTGAGCGTTGGTTACATAATAAGCTATTTTCATAGATTGCTTATTATCACGAATGCGATTGCCTCCCACTTGATTTCCCGTAAATCCAGTCAGCTCAATCACACTATCACCGCCTCCAACGGCATTAATCATGCTACTCTCTAAATTTATAGTATCACCGATTTGTAACGGTAAGCCATCAGGTATGTGTGTTTCCCATCTATTATTTCCAGTATTAACTTCATCACTATCATCAAATAAGCCAGTCAGTTCAATATTCTCACCTCTCTCTGCTGCGAGAGCGGACTGCTTATTACTTTCAATAATAATAGTCTTTTGGTAAGTAGCCATTATTATATTGGTGAGATTTTATTACCCTCCATCTTTACGGCGTCATTTCTCTCTTCATTCGTTTTTCCCTGATAAATTTGTTCTCCAAAGTTTCTAAATGCTCTCGTCGGGTTATTATGTAAATCACAATATAGAAAATCGTATCGTTTCTGTGCTGCCTTATTATATAGATTTAAGAAACTCTCTTTTCCTTCATATAGACTTCCAAATTCTTCACAGATTTTTTCCATTTCTTGGGTATTGGGGTTCGGGCTTCCAAAAATGGCGTGTGTGGCGTTCTGCCTAATTACTGTAGGCACGCCTCTCAATAATTGTGTAGCCATACACAACAGCCCAATATTATAATGACGGAACCGAGAGGCAAGAAAGTAAATCATACTATTCTGTTTTATACCCAAAAAATCGTCCAGTATAATCGCTATTTTAGGCATCTTTTTCTTGGGGAATGTTTTTTGGTAGTTAATAATATTTTGGATTATCTCGTCATTATATTCACTCCAAATGGTTTCGGGGAATTGTTCTTTTAGAAACCTTGATGTATCATCATTATGAATCGTATTACTAATAATATAAACAATATCAAATGCGTCCCTCATCATGTTCGGGTTCAAGAGTAGATTAGATAAGATGGTTGATTTTCCAGTTCTAATAGGGCTGACTAATAGTAAGAGTGAGCCTCTATTTATATCTGGTAGATTAGGGTGTATATCCCTTTTTGCTCTATTTTCTTCGGTCATCGGTTTGACTGGTAAAACTGTTAAATCGTTCTCCATATATACTACCTTCTTATTTTTAATTTAAATCTCCTCGCAAATGATTTGATATTGTTTTGTAAATTTGTGCTGTCGCCCCACAATATGTAGCGGGATAATGAGCCAGCTGATTTATAATCATTCCAGTTTTCCTTTCTATGTCTATCTAAATATCTCTTCCGTTGGTCTTTATCTTTTGATTTTGTATAGTCAGTATATCCAGCCGCCCCAAAATGTGTGGTCTTGAATGGCTTGGGGACACCCGCATGTAGATAAAATTGAGCCATCAGTTTTTTCTTGGGATTGGTTGAACGGCTTATCTTTACTTGAATCGGCATATATTATATCATGAGATTATCGCTGGGAATCCATCAGGGCATTTTTGATTTTAAGATTATTTTTTACCAATTAAAAACATTTGAATATGGATTATGATTATTATGGATTATCTCTACTGGTTTGCTCGCCACCGCTTTTGGAATATTGGCTGGCGGTTTCTTCACTATTTTGGGAGGCGCACTTACATCGGGCGTTCCCTTTAATTTTTCAGCTTGTTGCTGTTTATTGTATTGATGTCTTAATCGTTCAAATCTCTCCATATGTACCATAAAATTTCCAAATGCGGCATCAGGGTCAGGGAGCTTCGCTTTTGGCTCTGGCTCAACTTTAGGCAACGGGGTTTCTTTTTCAATTTTAGCCTTTGCCTTTTCTAATTTAGCCTGCGCTCGCTTTTGCTTTATCTGCCCTTTCGCATACTCTTCAGCCGCCAACCTATCAGCCTTTTTTTGCTTACATGCGGCTATTGCCTTCTGGCGCACATTCGCCAAGTGTTCTAATTGTTTCGCACTCATTTTTCTTTTTGGTTTTCCAGTCTTTTTACTTAATTCGGGTTTAGGCTCATCATCGGTTGGGGGTGCGACAGGGTCTTTATTACTTGGAGGTTTCACAAATATTTGGTCGGGCTTGCTTGCCTCAACGGGCTTGGATAAGTCTTGTAGTGGCGGCTCATCGGCAACTTCGTCATCACTTTCGCATAGGGTTGCGATGTCGTCTTGAATATCTAATTGTGGTAAGTCTTCCATATATTATCCATAGAGATTATAAATTCCTAAACGATTCTTATAGGTTTGCCTAAACTCTCGGGAACTCATCAGTTCTCGTTGCGATTTTTTGGTCTTGATTTTCACTTCGCGATTGGAGTGCTCGGTCTAATACGCGCTCAAGCTCTTTACCCTCACGAGGCTTTTTATAAAATGTAACCGTAGTTGGATTCTTTAAATTTTTAGCTAATGTTCCATCAAGATTACGCAGACGGACATTCATACTATATAATTGTTTATCCTCCGCTAAATTTACATCAATTGGTAGTGGGAATAGTGGTTTATAATGTAGGGTTCCATTTGTTGTTGAGGTGCCCCACTCTTCAGTCGGTATAGTTGCTACTGTTTTAAATTTATCTTGTGCCGCTCCCGAATATCCTTGAATATTAAAATCAGGGAACTCCACTATCATGCTTGGAGGCAAGCCAGTTTCGGGAGAGGTGCTACTAACCGTATTGACGCTCTGTTGATTAGCTAAATTTCCATCAGCCTTATTTTCAACTGAACGAGTGCCGAGTAGTGGCTGTATCCTCGCAAGGTTGGGTTCAAATTGTGTAAAGCCCACTTTATCAATTCCTATATTTCCAACAGGCTGTGGATTTGGATTTGTAAAATCAATTTGGTCGGGCTGGATTTCCCCGAATGTATATGTGATAGGGAGCTGAAGGCAATTTGGATTACTGCCCGCTCCACTCTGTGCTACAAAGGCTTCTTGTGTAGTTGCCTCGCCCAGACCTATTCCAGTTCCAGGCGGATGCGTTATATTTTGATATACATTTGTTAAAGCCAAGCCCGAGCCAGCGCCTCTAATAGTGCCTTGAACTGGGACTTCAGTTTCATTATATTTACCCGTGATTGTATAATCAACACCCGCATTAATAATATCAGGTTGCCCCGCAACAGGGTTGGCGATTATCGCAGGCACACCCATAGTTAATTCAAATGTGGGACAGAGTGGGAAACAGGTTTCACGCAAGGGATTATGTGGCGGGTCGCCTCCCCCTCCATCACCTATTCTATAAGTAAAGGGAGTATAAGCGGGAACAGTAGGCTGGGAAAATGTAACTGTAAGACGATTGAGTTTATCTAAACCGAATGAGAGTTGGTCGTTCTTTGTTGGGTCATAATTAGCTGGACTCTTTAGATTTGTGGTTGATTGAACGACACGAGTTCCTTGCCCCGCCCCCATGCGGTCGCGAGTGGTTGAATATTCAAATGTTGAACTATTTAGCTGATATGTCTGCCACGCAAACGAAACTCCAGTTGCTTTACTATCATCTCTCGTTTTTTGGAATGAAACATCTAATTCAAATAATATATCCGCTTCAGGCAATAGATTGGCGCCACCTAATACTTCATGTTCTTCTCTCCCCTCATTTCTTAAAAATCCAAATTTAGCTGATGTTCTTGCGTAGGCAACCTCAAATGTTGGAATGATTTTACCTATTCCAGGCACAAATTTATTGATTCGTCTTCCATTTGTTATGACTGCTCCAGTATTGCGGTCAATCGCATATATCTCTCCAGTTTTTGGAATCATTCCTCTGTCCTCTGTTGGTGATATAGCTACATCTTGTATTACACTCATCACCTCAACATCAAATGCTCCATTTTCAATCGGGTCATTTTCCATAGCTGGAGGGCTGGTGTTGGTAAAAGAGCCAAGCCCACATAATCCATCTGGACGAGAACAGAACAATAATCTATCAGTTGCTGGTATGGATGTTAATTTACTTGTGATTTGAACGATACTTGTGCTGATTGCTGTAAATGAGCCATTATTATCTACTAAACCGAGTTGTGTATCTTTGAAGGTTAATACATCAAGTAGTGTCGTAAAATCAGTTGTTGTGCGATTGAGTGCGATACTGGAAAATTCAATCGCTTGAACTCGGTTGGTTGTCGCATTAATTGAAAGAACCTTTGCTTTCAATCCAATCGCATTCATTTGGTTTTGAACTTGCGCGAACACGGGATTTGGGAATGAAGGTGATGCTGAATCAGGTTTAGACATCGCTGTGGCGGGGAAGAAAACATTATATTCACTCCCTACTGTGATGGCTGTTCCCGCGCCATTCTGTGTGCCCGCGTTGGATTGTCTAATACCGCCAACGCCTACAGTTATTTGTGCGCCAGAGCCGAATGATGGGTTGCCCGCATTTACACTCAATACTTGCCCGACGGCAAATCCATTTCCAGGTGCTATTACTTGAAAGGCAGTCATGGCGCCCCCAGCTCCTACAGTAGTTACTCTAATAACTGCTTGAACGGTAGAGCCAGGCGCAAACGCATTATATAATGTATCTACCACATAATTAGTGCCTCCAGCTGTGATGGTATTATTCGCGCTATTATTTAAACCGCTTAAAGTATCAGCGTTGCTGGGTCCGTAAGTTTGTAGCGCTAAAGTCAGCGGCTTACCGATATAAGAGTTGATATTATTGAGTTCATAATCATAATCAAGTGTTCCGCCATTTGCGATTCCAGTAGGGGCGGTGACGAGATATTGATTTGTGATTCCAACACCGCCATCATTTTCAATTTGGACGAAATCATCAACAGTAGTATTAGCGCCCAACATGAGATTTACATTCCCTAATACAAATGAAGGGGTGATAGTAACTTGTTGAGTGCCTCCGTTGGGATATATTCCCTTATTAAAAATATACTGATAATTACAACCGATTAATAAACTCTCGCCTCCAAATTCAAGAGGTTCAGGTTTTATTAACTGCGCGTTAATATTATCTCGCTTTAGTAGCGCCAGCTGTTGTGCTCGGGTTGGCGGGTCAATACTTCCATTTAGTATTTTAAATGCCGCCAAATAAGTATTAGTAGCTCCAGGCGCTGGAATGGTTAATGGGATTGGGGCGATATTTGGTGGTTGTCCCAGTTTAGTCGCTTCTCCGCCTAATTTTCCAGTTCCATTATATCGTAAGCCTTGCTGTCCCGTATTATCTGCGGCAGGCGCCTCTCGTTGTTTATAAGTGATAGTAAATGTAGGTGGAGTTGCTGTTCCATCATAAGCTACAGTAAATTCATAAACTAACATGATTCTATTATTATTTAGCTGATTTTGGATTTCAGTTGCGAGACTCGTTGGTGTGTATGAGCCAGGCGTTATGAAAGCGGTATGCCTATTAAAAAATGGAGTATCACTCGTGTTTCTCATAGCGGGCAATAACATGTATTCAATTCTGTTATTTTGTGTTGTTATAACAAGTTCATCTACCTCTTGTTGGATAGTGACGCTTGTAACTTGTATCTGGTCGTCTTTATTAAAATAGATGGGGTCTTTGAAAAAATTTTGAAAATTAACAGCTGCCGCCGAAGAGGCAGTTGTTCCTCCAAAATCCTCACTACTCCGTAAAGTAACAATACTCATCTTTAAAGTATGATGTGAAAAAAATTTTGTTGCCTAAATGTATATGGACTTCCACATAGAAACATATGACGGAGATGACTTGGAAAAACCGAGTAGCGAGTTTGTTAGATTTGCGAAGAAGGTAGAACAACTAAAACTGAAAGAAGAGAAGCCTGATGTAAAGCCCGAGAAGGTTTTTGACGGCTACAAGAAGCCTCCTAATAGAAAATCCAAAAGGTTGGCTAATAAGAATGCGAAGGGTGGTTCAGTAGTTGTTGAGAAAAAATAGAATGTTATTATCTTGGGGCATTTTCCAATATTCCATTTTTAAAATCAAAAAAAAATTATGAAAAAAAATCGTGGAACAAAATAATATTAATAATAACAAAAAATATATATGGATTTTTTGTTATTTTTTTCGGCAAAATTCCCTACTGAATGATTTTTTAACTGAATTCTATATCATCGGGTTCTTTTTTAATTAACTCCTCATAATCAAATTCATCAATCGCATGATTTTCAAGTAGAATATCTAACAGCTTAATTGGGTCAAATTTAAGTTTCCAATAGCCATTCCTTTTTAATCGTTCAATCGCTTTTCCATAACCAAAATTAAGTTCATAATAAAATTTGTGTTTTCCAAGCGATTTAAATTTTCGTTTCTCACAATAATCCTCATACAGTTTCATAAAATTGCTCGTTCCAATAATATTTGCCTCCTCGTTCCATTCATACTGGAGCTTTCTAATGGCTTCGGGATTTGCCCTGATAATGTCCTCTGTATAAGTCCAAGTCAAGAATCGGTCAATTGTGCTTACATTTCCAGACTGTAACGCTGTATAATATTCTGTTTTCACTCGGGCATTCTTGAAGTCCATGTTCGCTACTCTACGACTTAACAACATTTTTGTAAAGCTCCACAACACATCTCTGTCCTCCATCAGTTTAATCAGCTGTTTATAATAATCACCTGTTTGTGGCTTGCCGCATCTCATGACTTGGAACCGCCTATCACCTGGCTCAACCTGAACGGGAGTTGCTTTTTGTGAAAAGAACAAGAACCGATTAAAATTTCTAACATCAAATGGTTGAATGCCTTTTTGTTCCACGCGGAGCTTGGGGTCAGTTATTAACGCTTTTAATTTTTTCATTCCTGGAAACGTATCATTCGCCTCTGTTTCATTCCAGACGCAACACATCTTGTTATTTATTCTAATCCACTTACCGATAAAATCATCGGGATTTTCAGAACTGATATAATAATTATCGCCAAACACTAACTTATAATAATTATCAAAGAACATATTTTTACCAACGCCTTGTCGGCTCACGAAAACGAGAGCGACGAGCGGCATGATGCCTGGATATTGAAGGCTCTGCGCCATCCAGTCAAGAACATAGTTCAAACATTCCTCTTGCTTATCATCGCCTACAAGAATCCGCAGATGATTGATTAACGGCTCATAATCCGCCTCCTCGCATGTTTCAGCCCAGTTTTCCTTTTCATAATTAAATCCAGTAAATGTATTATAAACACCCTCTGCGACATCAAGCGGAGGCGGTAGAAAATCAATATTATGATAAGTTCTAATGTCCTCATCTTCAAGCCAAACATTAATGAATTTAGTTTTTTTCAATTGAACGTTTCCCTCTTTATCAATCACCTCATCATAAAACCATTTTCTATTATGAACGCTTCTAAAATCAGCCATTTTTCTCATTACAATATGTTTCTCACCATTTCTCGTCGTTTCCTCAACAAAACAAGTTGGGTCTTCCAAAAGAAAATTTGTTCGCTCAAATTCATCTTTTACAAGGTCATAAGGCTTGGGGTTGTTGCTCTCCTCCTCTGTTTCGGGCTCAACATATACAAGCGGATTTTTGGGTTTAGTATCCCACTCAATACCACAATACTCGGTTCGTTTATTCAGCGTTTTAATTAAATCCTCATGTTCCCCTTTCAGTTGGAACCCATCAAACATATTAACCATAATATTAACATCATCGCCAACAGCGGTTTCAAGCGCCTTGCGCTCCTCAATACACATGAGCTTGTTGATGAGCGATGATTTTTTATTTTTCTTGGATTGGTCTTGAAGATGTTGAAGGTCAGCCTCGTTCCAGAGCCTGTCCTTAATCACCTTCAATTCCCTGTGTAGATTTGTAAGAAAATTATTTTTGGAAGTATTACGGTCAGTATTAATTGATTTCAAGACATCAAGTTTAGTTATTTTAAAATTTTTCAAGATAGTATCACGATTTGTAACATAGTCGGCAAGACTGGAACAAATAGCGTCGGGATATTTATTTTTTATGATGTGAAGAAGAAGGGTGGGATGCGCGTTCTTCATATCATAATCTGTTGAGTCCTGGTGAATGATAAAATCACGAACAGACCCTCCAACATTTTGAAGAGCCTTTCTTGTAGCATACTGGCGCCCATCTCTATTAGTGCCCGCTGGCTTATAATTAACTCCCAGTTTATAACCCGCGCGCTTAACATCTCGGCAAAATTTCAAGATTTTCTTACACTCCTCAATCTTGTCTTTATCCGTCTTGAACTTTTTATTATCTTTACGAGATTCATTCCAACGGATTAAGTCTTTTAACTGACGGGCATTCAGCTTCAAGATTTTGTTAATATTATGTTGGTCGTAGTATTCCTCGCGCATTCTATAAATCAATTTATTGAGATGTTTTTAAATCAATTTTTTTAATAATTAGTATGTTAATTAACGATTTCGTTTCGTAGGGATTTCCAGAATAAAAACGAACTGAATTTCCAGCCTATTTTCTAAAAAAATTGAAACTCATTTTTTCCAGCCAGATGTTGATGTTATGCCTACAATCAGTCAAGAAGAAAAAAACAAGTCAATTGCCTTCTGTTCGCTCATGGGCGAGATGATGGAGTTAATAGATGATTTGAGTAAAGATATTCCAGAGGGTCGTTATTTAGAGCTGTGTGATAAAATTAAGAAACTCCATGATAGAGCAACAACCAACGAGGTTATAGTAGAACACACGCGGCGCTCTCGCATGAATGTTCGGGCTCGCCCTCGCGTTCTAACAGATGCCGAGAAACTCGCAACTGGGCGCTGGAAAGTCTGTGAATATTGCGATAAGATAATTAGTAAAAAATGGTATAACAATCACATTAATGAAACTGAATACTGTAAAATAGCGAGGGAATCCAAGCAACTGGCTCTCACAACCAAAAAACATAATAATGCCGAGAAAACTGAATGTATAGCGAAAATCAAGGCGGCGCTACACAAACGCAGATAAAATCTCAATAATATATAAATGTGGAGTGGAGTTGAGATTGGGGCTTTAATTATCACATGCGGTAGTGTATTTACTGGGCTAATAGCGCAAATTCAATTATCTCGCTGTAAAAAAATTAATTGTTGTTGGGGATTATGGGCTTGTGATAGAGAGGTGCCTGATATAGAACCTTCGGTTGAACTCACACCGACAAATACAGAACAAGAGCTATAAATTTTATTTTCCATCTCCAATTCAAGTAGCTTATAATATAATACCACATATATTATAAACTTATTTTTTTCTGTCTTTCCAGAGGTCATTATCCGCTTTCCGCGCACCGCCACCGCCGACAAATGAATAAATGCGAGCCATAGCCCACTGTTCTTTACCCATTTTGGCGGAACGAGGTGCTGATGGAGCTTTTTTACCGCTTTTTAGTCTTACGGATTGTGGGTTGGTTTTCCAAGCCCCGATTCCGCGATTATATACTTTTTGTAAAATGCTCCTCTTAATTCCAGTCGTCCGCGCTATATCGGTTATACTATGGCTCTTCGTCGCTGGAAAGCGATGCCTCTTGTTGTATTTCTGCTTCCATGTGGTTGCCTTTGGGGTCATATATAATACGAGTATATTTTATTGTTCTACCCTCTCGCTCCTTTCTAAATACGGGAAGGGGAGGGTCAAGTTTCTCACAAACAACATCACAATTCTGGACGAGTTCGGGGTGATTAATCACACGGCTCAACATCGTCCTATTAATATCAATTCTATCACAAATAGCTCTTTGGCTTGTAAAGTATTCCCAACCTCCATTCGTCATCAACGCATACTTGAAAAACTGAATATTTTTACTACCAGTTGTTCTTCCACGCGGCATGTTATACTATAATAATGAGAATTTTTTAAATCAATTTTTTCAACAATTAATTAGCCAGTCACCATAACATTTCCACCTTTAATCGCCATAGTGCGTTCAACAACGGCAAAATAAGTGATAGTGCGCCCATTCTCATCGCCGTCTTGATGAGTAACATTTGAGATGACGCGAATGGGGGTCTGTCCCACCTCAACGCCCTGACCTATGCCTCCATCAATAGTAAAATCACAGCCCATATAATGAAGGTTGCCCTCCATCTGTCGTAAGCCAATCGCACCCGCACCAAGCGCATCGGCGAAAAATCCAGTTCCATTAAAATAATGATTATTGACTGCCGCTCTCACGGGAGTTGCCTTATTGACTAAAGAATTAAATGAATACTGACCCGAACCGACATTAATATCAGTCCCGAATACTTGGGAGAGCTGTTGGGCTTTCATCGTTTCACTCTCTAAATCAATTGGATAAACCTGCTTATCATTCACACGAACATTATAACGAGTTGGAGTAGTGTAAGCTTTTGACCCGTAGATGCCTAAAGGGTTGGAAGCGGCGTCTGTATTATCATCGGGGTCATGATAATAACCTAATAGCGATTGAACTTTCATTCCAGCTAAACCTAAATCATGGATTTCCTGAACTTCAGTAGTTGAACCTGCCGCAGTCGCGCTGGGCTGGAAACTTGTATTAGTAGTAACCACATCAAGATAGGGAATAACAAGCCCACTATCACTCATAACCATTTCAGCCAGACGATTCATTCGTTCGTCAGTATAAGTAAGATAATCCGCTAAAAATACAGCGTCATTAACATTAACATTTGCGGTTCTGGCGGCATTTGCTACAGTAGGGGAGAACTGGACTACGGTGCCGTTGTCGGCAACTGCGCCACCAACCTGCTTATTAAATGTAATCTCAATACTACATGGCTCATTAATTAAGTATAAGGGAAGAGAAACATTTCTCATCGCTGGGAATAATTGACTTAATTTGATGTAATACTGATTATTCTGTGCGCCCGAAGTAGTTAGGGCAAATTGAGGTAATGGAGTAATAACAGTTGCCGCACCTGGGACAACATCTCTCAACCCATACTCGCCACCGCTTGCGGCACCAGTATTATCACGCTCGGGACAGATAGTATCTTGACTACCTACTCTAACCATATCTTTTTGTGAGCGTTCCTCTTGGGTCTGGAATTGCCGCCTAATAGTAGCATATTCTGCGTAACTATCAGTAACGGCAACAACTTTTGAGCCAATACGAAGAACGGCTTGTTTCACAAGTGCGTGGATGCCTGTTCCAATCGGTAAGACGCCATTAACATCGCCCGCATCAACACTTAATGCGATACAGCTGCCAGGGTCAAGTATTCCTTTTTTCATAAGAACAAACCTCATAAAGGTGTCTGTTCTCACGATGGGGTTTAAGATGTTCGTGTCTATATTCATAGTATCTACGCTCGCCATAGGTCGCACTGCTAATGCCTCTGGAATACTCATTTAAATTATATTGAGATAATATTTTTTCCTCTAATTTTGAACCATAATACCTTGAGGGCTATACATCAAGCTATTTTGGGCGAGAACATATGTATAAATTGAGTTAGGCGAGTTGCCGTCAAGGTCACTAACGATACGGACACTGTAAGGGACGTTTCTATAATCAACCCCAACATTTGATAGAGGGTCAAGGCGAACACCCAAGCCGAATACGGGTTCGGGGTCGGGGAGTGTATCAGTATCTTGGGGCGCGCTGTTGGGCTCATATGAGGTTGGTGGGGACTGCTTGACGAAGGTGTTGAGGTCATTATTTGTAAAGGGAGATAATAAAGTATGAGTAATCGCCTGATATGGCTTAATTGAATCCATGAATTTAGTATCTAATTCAGTCTGCGGTCTGTCCTCCTCACCCTGCTCTTTTACGAATAAATCATAATCAAGAGGGAATTTTTGACCGCCTCGTAAGAATGTAACTCGCCTAATATTAGCTTCTGCGCCTGTCCTGTTTTCAAGCCTTCCAGTTGAGAAGCCATCTTTTGCGTAATTATTAATATTTCCAGTTGGTATAAAGTTATGATGAACGGCTAAAGTTCTTGATGTGCCTAAATTAAGTGATTGTGTCTGGTCGCTTGAATTTAGAACGCCATAAATTTGGGAAACAGAATTATAGTTAAGGGTTCCAGTAGCTGGAACAGCCAGCCGAGCCATCCCCTCCTCATCGGGAACAAGTAGGTCATAAGAAAGCGATAAATTCTTTAACTGATAAAATGCGCCGTTGCTAATACCTGTGGCTAAAACCTCGTTGCGTCTAACATTATTTGCGGTGTCTGTATCATAATATGCGTAGCCTGATAGTGCGTTGGAATCGGGTGATAATTGAAGCTCAATAGTTAATCCTCTTAAGCCATTCTGTCCTAATGGAAGGCGCTGACCGCTGGATAGTAAGCCAGTTCTTAAAGGGATACTAAATTCAACCTCATTATTTACCTGCCTTGCGCCCTGAAACGATTTACTCGCAGAGGCTGGGTTTCCAATCTGTAAGTTAGTATCAAAATCATCTTGTGAGTGCATCACGGGCATGGTCGCCGCAAGAAACCTACCATAATTTCTAATAACCTCTAATGTGCGGTTATTTTCGGGGCTGGATAGAGTGATTTGGTTGAGAGTTGCCGCTAAACCTATGCGCTCATTTAATGCGATGCCTGCGGTGGCGCTCGCTGTGGTAGTATTATTGGTAGGTAAGGTGCCCGCGCTGTTATTAACACGGAGAACTCCATTAAGACGGAGAGAATTTGTATCAAGTAGCTTATTCTGTGTTGCGATGGTAAAGGTACAAATGGGGAAGCCATCACGGAAACTGTATGTGTTGTTCGCTGGCTGATTTATTGGGAATATTTGCGCACGCTCCTTGTTGGCTATATTCATTTAAATTATATTGAGATAATATTTTTTTCCTTAATAAGCTGATACTTTGCCTCTAACTATCTGGAGCCGACGGAGATGGCATATATAATGATTGTAAATCTTGCGTTCAGTAGCGCCCTGATATAAGACACGAAGAGATAATGAGCGGTCGTTGAGGTCAGTAACCTGATTATATCGGCTAAATCCACGAGCGATTAAAAATCTATCACTAACATTCTGTAAATCACGAACCGCATAGCCACAATTGACTAATGCCTTTTCACACTCTAACATGTGGAGAGCTTCAGTTCTCGCTGGGAGAAGGTTATACCTTTGTAATTCAATTGGTCGGTCGGGGATAAGATTTCCACCCAAGACGTATTGATAGTTTTGGGCTCCATCAACGACGCCTGATAGACTATCTGCGGTAATGTTTGTATAGACATCTTGAGGTAAAGGCACAGATAAACAAGAGTAGGCGCGTTCAGCGTTAGTAGGAATAAGTTGAGTGGAGAGCCCATTAGTAGAGGTGAGATTAAATTTATAGAGTGAATAAGTCTTAAAATCCATCGCAAGCCCCTTATCGCTTTGAATTTGATTCATCATCGCATCTACATATCCAGTAGGTGGGCTGACCTGACCGAGAACATACTGGAAGTCACGGAGAGAATAACTAACTTTGGAGCTCATACGGGCAAGAACAGCGGCATCAACACTCTCATTTGCGGTGGGAGTAATACCGTTCATGCGGTCGCTTGATAATATCGCAACTGGGTCGCCAGCTGTGAATGCGGCAGCGAGGGCTGTGCCTACGCCATGATTAAAGTTAATACCTAATGCGATTTGGGTGGCATCGCCTGTGCCGAGTCCGCCCGCATTTCCTTCCGCCGCAGTCATCGCAGTAGTGTTCGCAATCTTGACGATAATACCGCTCTCAATACCTGTATTGGTAAAGATATAGACTCGGTCGCCGATGTCGTAGGGATTATTATTTTCGGGGGTCGCAGTTGTTTTAACGCCATTAAGCCCAGCGTTACTAACAGACATATAAAAAATATCAGTCGCAGCAGCTGGTTTAGCAACTGGTGGATTGACTGGAGGCAGAGTAGCTGAAAGAACAGGCATACCTCCGCCGTGAGCGAGAACAGCGGCTCTCTGTGCGGCGGGAGTTCCAGTTGGGAGTGAGTTGAGAACGCCGAATGCGCCAGTCTTAAAGGTAAGCGCGCGGTCTGGAGTATCAAATGTGAGTAGTAGGCGAAGACCTGATGTAGCAACAAGTGGAAACACTTTACCCGTCATGATGCCTGTGTAGAGGGGAGATTGAATTTGAACTTTTGCGGCTGGCTGGGGTTGAACGTCCCCTGTGCCTGTTGAGATGACCCTGCCCGCGCCACTCCAATCCGCATCGCCTCTGTAATATAAACTATTATCTACAGCTGGGTTGAGGTCTTGACCTTCAAATGCGGCTCGCTTATTTCTAATAGACTGATTTGCCGTCCAGCCCCACCACTGGGCTGTGAGAACATTTAAATCTAAAATCTCTTCAATAGTCGCAATTCCATCACCCGACTGAATGCGAACATCACGGATTAAACTTGTAAATCCAGCCTTTGGGTTGGGGATTGGGCGACCTCTGCCTTCCATTTGGAGCTCACCTTCCATGTTAGACTGGCGAGGGTCTATAAAGCCTAAATACTGGGGGAGTAGGAAACGAGCTTGGATTTCGGTGCGTGGGTTATAATCAACCTGTGCCTCTGGTTTTACATTCACAGATTTTAAGGGGATAAATTGGGAACTCTGCGGTGCGCTACGAAACATATATATTATCTAAAGAAAAAACTTTAACAAAAAATACAAAAATTTTGTTAATGTAATTCAAAAATGCCCTGATGGATTCCCAGCCTTAATACATAGATTTAAATTGAACGTCCCGTAATGGATTGCGCGGCTTCGGGGTTTTCAATAACGGCGTTTTAGGTGTCTTTAAAAATGGAGTCATCGGGGTCATTAAAGGTGTTTCAATTGATTTCGTTAAAAACGGGTCATAATGCGCCTTGAATTTCATGTTTGCCTGTAGCTGTTTGGGCGCTACTAATGTGGGCTTCTTCAGTTTCATTTTGCCTAATTTTTTTGCCTTTGGTTTTGCGTTTGGGTCTTTTGGTTTGCGTTTGTATCGTTCAGTATTAGGCTTGATGTGGGTAAATCGGGTATAATGTTTTTCCATTAAATCAATTATCTGTGCGCGCTTCAATCCAGTTGTGGAGAGGTTGCTGTCCCGCACAAATTTTCTTAAAGCTGGCGTATTATGAGTCGCTAATACAGCACGAAAATTCTTCATATAAAGTATAACGATATTTTATTCTTTTAGGTAATCAATTTAAACGCTAATTTATAAATCTATTTAATGCCTACTAAACTTGGAAAGCCGTTGAAAGATGAACTGATTGAGATTATTATTCGTAATCAGCCTCCACGACTGGAAACCCAGTTGCCTGTATTATCTCGTTTTTGGTTGCGCAAGCTCCCGAAGGCTCATCTCGCTCGTTTAGCCGCAGAACATAATATATATTGAGTATATTATGTCCTACACAATAGCCATTCCAACTTATAAGCGTCCAGAAACATTTGAGAAAAAAACTTACCAACTAATTAAAAATGGAAAACTGGAAGACAAGGTCAAGCTGTTTATCCAGAGTGATGATGATGAGCGTGATTATGCGAGATTTGGGTTGGAGATGGTGCGGGCTCCCGCTGGGTTCATAAATGTTTGTAACTTTATGTATAAACATTTTGAGATGAATGAGGCAGTTGTTGTTTTACATGACGATTTAGAGTGGTTCAACGATGTGAATGGGAGAAGACTACACGCTGAAGAACTTGACGATTTATTTACGATGTGTTTAGACCACATGATAGAACATAATATATTTTATGGTGGGCTGTATCCTTGCCCTAATCCATATTTTATGAAAAACTCCCCGCCCATCAGCCACGATTTAAGATTTATTCATGAGCCAGTCCATTTTATGTATAATATGAAAATATATCATTCGGGGGTAATACAAGGTAAAGCTGATTATGAGAGAACCGTTTTGTATTGGAAGGCGACTGGAAAAATCGCCCGATTTAATGAATACTCGTTCAAGACACAATATAATAAGCCAAGTAAGGGCGGATATGGATTGCGCGACCAAGCCACCCACGATAAAGATACTGCTGATTTTTTAAAATACTATGGCGAGTTCGTCAGCCACACCCGTCGGCACAAATCTGGGAGTTCATCTTTTGTTTTTCATCGGCGCCCCGATGAGCGATAAATTTTGCGTTGCCTAATACTATAGTATATCTTGTGCCTGTATAATCATCAGTCCAGTGCCTGTTGTCTTTTCCATTAAAATAGAGTGGTGAGCGCCATATACAGTGCTTACTAACCTCTCCAGTCTTGTGGTCTTCAATACATAAATCACCGCCATCATAGTCGCCTAAACCTACGATTAAACTTTCCGTAGTATTATTAATATCTTTATGAGGCGCACATAAAAAATTTTTATTAATTATCACCATTTCAAAATCAAAATCTGGAAATAACTTTTTACATTCATTAAATATGCGTGGGTCTTTCCGCATTCTAATAGTGGGGAGGGTTGGTTTTCCTGGCTTCATCCAGTGACAAGTCAATCCAACGGATAAACTAAATTCACCTTTTCTAATTTTGGGTGTTTTTTTTTGGTTGTTTGGCTTCCAGTCATACTCTTCCAAGAGTTTTTCTAAATCATCAAAATAAGACATATATATTGACTATATATAAAAATATTTACCATAACGCCCATACCCAACCCTTTTCCTCTGGCGATTTCAATTTAATATCACCCTTTCTAATCTCTTCCATGACTTTAAATTTGTGGATTATGTTTATTAAATCTCTCGTGTGGATATTTTTGTATATAGATTTCGCTGTCTTCTTTCCCATTAATAATAACCCATATTTTAAGTTTCATCTGTTAGACCCATCAACCTCTCTACTTCAAGCGTCAAGTATTGATGTAAGCTACTCAAGACTAATACCGCTGCTTCGGGGTCTTCTTCAATACATCGTGTTAATCCGTAGGCTAATGCGATGGTTTTACACAATCTCTCAATTTTTTGGTCTTTTTTGTCTAATAATTCCTTAAAATGCTTCCCCATATCTAACATTTCTTTTTCTGTGGATTCCATTAAATAACAGTTAGATTAAAATGCGCTAATACTGCCCGCAACATCAGTAACAGCGTCAAATGATGGAGTAGTAAATTCAGCTCTTGTGCTTCTCACATCACTTGTTGCGCCCTGCGCCGCTGGATTATTAACTGGGGCTTTTGGAACAGTAATCCCTGTAGATGACGGGTCTACGGGTGCTGCGTTGTGATGATGATGATGGAACAAATCGTAAAGTCCATAGCCAACTAATGCTACGCCAGCTAATTCAGGGGCAACGGCAAGGGCTGTCGCAAATCCTTCTCCAACAGCTCCAGCTGTGGCTACTGCGCCTGCTTCTGCGGCATCAGCGGCAACAGATGCGCCCAGAGCTTCAGTTTCAACACCTCCTACTTCACCCGCCGCTTCAGCCTCACCTGCGCCTCCTTCAAGTGGAGTGCGAACAGCTGGGTCAGTTGTAGGTTCAGTAGCAACCTCTTCCCTTGTTTCAGACATACCCATTCCCGAACTGCTCGCATATGGTTGGTCGCCTAAAGAACCGAATGATGCTGCTTCATTTCCCTCTCCAAGACCTTCAGCTGAATTAGCTGTGGTATTCATTTCTCCAGCTGGCTGTGTTGCCTGCTCGGCGTCCATATCACCGCTTGCTCGGGGTGATACTGGGGGAGTCGCCAAATCATCGCTTGCTAAAGCTGTATTTACCGCCGCTGTTAATTCACCGCCTTCACCTTCTGCGCCAGCTCCAAACGCATCTGCCTCACCGCTTGTCCCGCCCGCATCTGCTTCATCACCGCCTCCGTCTTCACCGCCTTTTCCTCCTCGTCTAATACGACGATAAACGCCTTTGGCGACTTCAATACCGCCAACTGCCGCACCACCTGCTTCCACTAATCTACTTGCTTCCTCTTTATCTAAATTTGTTGCTGCTTGTGCTTTTGCCGCTGCCGCATTTTTAAGTGCGCTCATGGCTTCCTTCTGTCTTGATTGAGCTGATTTATAAGCTGCGTTCTCTGTTAAAAAATTGTTGTAAAAGTTTTGATTATATGAGTTTTGAAACTCGTTGGCACCACTAATTCCCGATGAGTAGGCTTGGGTCGCGTTATTATATCTCTGTAATACATCAGCCATATATACATTAAATTTAGAAAATATTATTTCTTAATTCTTTTTACCAGTTCCCATATAAGCCTTACGGGCTGTTTTTCTTGCGCCTCCCTTTTTGGTAGTAAAATCCTCTTTGCCTTTATCTGTTTTAGATGCGGCGCCTTTTTTGCCTGCTTTCACGCCTTTACTTTTATTATAAGCTGCTCGTGCTTTAGGGTCTTTCATCGCTTTCGCATAATTCATGTTGTTGTCCTTCGCAAATTTTTTTAGAAAATCCGTCCAAGCTGTCATATACATTCTGTTGAGATATTAATTTTTGATGACCTTTTGTTTTTGTATGAGCCGCCCAATTGGGAGCGGATACACTAAAACCACAACATTCACAATAAATTTGTTTCCGCCTAAATCTCATAATACTTTCCTTATGTCGCTCATGATTGTGACCGCATGCGTAGTTGGAATTCAATTTAGCTTTTGAATTTAATAACCAAAATTGCTCTAATTTTGGAGCGAGATTATCGGGGCAAACTTCAACCTCTTCATAACTAAATGTTAAATTATTATCACGAATGGCTTGATATAGTTTTCCTTTTAATCCAGCTTTGGCTCGGCATTTGTGTTCTACCACCCTGCGTCGCAAGTTGTTAGTGCGTCCTATATATTCTTCATCTCCTACCTTTAATTTGTAGATAATCGCCATTTATAAATCACTAATATAATAATTTTATTCATCAAACTTTTTATAGATTTCTTGGCTTGTTACGCTATGTCCCATTTTTTCAGCGAGTTCAGCCTTTTCCTTGAGCTTGTCGCCTGTATCTACTGTATCACTAATCACAATATGTCGCAACATACTCACGCCAAGAGTTTTACCTGTGCCCGAAAATGCGCCAATCACTTTTTTCTGTAATGCGTTCTTGCTTATGTTTTCATCTTTACCGAACAGATATTTATTGTCGGGGTGATACTTCAAATAAATATTCATCATCGCATTCATTTTTTTAGAGAGCTTGATTTTTTTAGTTCCGTAAGCGTTGGCTGTTTTATAATCGTTAAATACAAAATGTTTGTTACTTTTGTTCGTTATTTTTAGATAATTGCCTTCTTCTTCCTCGCCTGATTTCACGATTTTCATATTATAATCAACTCGCATGGGTGGGTGATTAACTGGGTCTAATACATATAAACTTGTGATAAGCCAATCCCGCATGAGGGCTCGCTTTTGTGTTCCCATCTCCATATTTGTAAATTTATTTGTGATGGCTGATAATGCGGTGCGTTGTGATTTATTATATTTTTGTAGTTCTTTCAAGCTAATCCAGTTCTCGCCTTCCTTTTTACTTTTCTTTTGTTCGTTGTAATACACTTTCAATTCCTCTTTGGAACTCTTCTCCATCTCATCAACCCAGCTTGGAAGGTTGCCATCTCCAAATACCTTATGCGCTCGCATCACACTCCATATATAATTAAGTCGCGTGGAAACTGGCTTATCTAAAAAAAATTGTTTGTGTGGCTCTCCAATCTCCGCTCCATTTTGAAAAAATCTTGCGTAGTTCTTGGCGTAGTTAGTAAGTGTTTTGTCGCTCAACTTTGGATATTCCTTCTTCAAGGCATTCACTCTCCATTTAAAATCAGCCATTATATAGAGTAATGAGGTTATTTTTTTAAGTCAATTAATTCAACAATTATTGGAGGTCGCCAATTCAGTTTTTTATAGTTGGGGATTTCGTCTTGTAATACCATAAATGTAAGGGGTTTCGTGGAACCCAGCAACTCATATTTTGGATTGAAACAAAACTCGGCATCTTCAATATCATGAATAATGGAGAGTGGTGGGTTGTTGATTAACATTCTACATAAAAAATTAACCAACTCTTCGCCAGCTCTCGCACCTCTTTTGTGTGTGATGGATAATCTTGGATAAGTTCCATTTTTAGGTTTAACAATCATTCCATCTAAACACAAGGTTCTATATTTAGCAACTACATCTCTAAAATTATCTAATAGTATCTCGTCCTCTGGCGATTGTGGATAGAACCCCATAATATAGTTTAATTTAATATTTTATTATATTGAACTATTAAAATGACGAAAGGTGTTTTAGGCAGCGGAGCTGGCGGATATATAATACAGTATCACAAGAAAGAGTATCACCAAGCTTACTACAAACAGAATAAGGAACGAATATTAAAATATGGAAAAAAATACTATCAAGACCATAAAGAAAAATTAAAGGCGGAACAGAAACGCCGATATTATGAGAATAAAAAAATAGTAAATAAGATGGGTAAGAATGGGTTGGAGTGGAGGGTTCGGGAGTTGAGAGATGAACTGAATAAATTTATTGTAGAATTAACGAATCAAAAAAATGCTGTAAATCCATCAGGGCATTTTCCATAATAGAATTATTTTTATCAACAACAATTGAAAAACGAAAAAATATATAACAAATCAAAAATATCAAATGAATTTTATGAATCAACTATCGGCAAATTGCCCCCATCAATATGAGGCAATTATATCCCCTTCCGCCATCTGTTGCGGGTCAAGGGTACATCTTACAGCTCCTCCCTTACTAAACATCTTATTTTTACGAGCCCACGAAATGGCGAGGGCAGCTCGCTGACGTATGCTCATACAGTTAAACTCTTCAACGAGGGGGCACGCTTTGGCGTCAGCGAACTTGGATAAAACGGCGGGCATGTTGTTTGTTATTGATTGGCGCTGGGGTATGGTTATGGATTTCCAGAAAATAAGTTTCAATTTTTTTTTAAGACATAGGAAACCCAGCATCAGGGCGGGGCGTTATATCACCCCAGTTCCCATAAACCTCTTGTTCCTCAATCTCGCACCAACGATAATATCGCCTATCCCAGTCATCATCATGTATTGAGGGTGGATAAGCGATGGGCTCGCCACAAGTAAAATCAATCTCCATCTCGCCAAATCGTTTTTCATCGTGATAAAATTTAGTCGTTCCAAAATAATTAAAGCCAGCCTCTGTTAGAGCCCAAGCGGATGGAGTTGGGAAAAGGGGGAGTTCATAATTAAGATAAGACATAATATTAAGCCAAATGTCTTGTGGAATGTGAGTCATCACGCCACTCTGGAGTTCCAGAAAAACGTTTCAATTTTTTATTGTCTTGTAGTTCAAACAAAAAAAAAGGTTGCCTTGCCCGTGAGAGCCGACGCCCTACTAATAGTAGAGCCCTTTTTTTTGTTGTTAGACTTATGAAGGCAGTTTGAAGGTGTATTCCTCATTCTGTTTGGTGCGGTCTAACGTGAGCTGGGTGGAGAGCTGCCCGTCACTCCAACTCATCATCGTCAGCTGTGCCTTGATTTTGCGAAGCATTTTCTTGCGCTGACCTTTTGGATTGCGGCAGTGATAGTTGAGATTGCCGACGCCTGGAAGCATCGTCATTAGCTCAACGGGCGAGAGCTCGCGGCTCGCATGGGGAGAAAGTTTTGATTGTGCGTTCGTCATGATGTTGTTTGCGATTGAGGGGGGGCTGTAACTCCAGAAAGAAAAAATGAGTTTCAATTTTTTTACAGAAGTAGGAAAATTGGAAAAAAACAAAAAAAATGGTTGCCTTGCCCGTGAGAGCCGACTGTATTAGAACTGGGGTGTCTAATACTCCATTTTTTTTGTTTTGGCGCTTACAAGCCGCCGACCATGTGGAGTTCCTCTATGCCTTGTTGAAGGTCGGGGTCGGCTCCAAATCCAATCTCGCCGCCGAACTCGTCTTCGGTGAGGTCGTAAAGCCAGTTCTCAAGCGCGATGAGCCGTTGAGTGGCGATTTGAAGGTCGGGATGTTCGCCGAACTGCGAGGGGTGGAGCAACGGCTGGAAGCGTTCCTCGTTGTGATAGAACAAGTTGCCGTGAGGGGCATACCAGTTCAATCCCGATTCGGTGAGCGCCCATGCGGTTGGGTGGGGGAAAAGGGGGAGTTCATGTTTTTCGGGCATCATGAACGCCTTGATGTTGTCCCAAGCGGGCTCGGGGATGTAGTTGTCTTGTTTTGATGAAGTCATTTGAGGGGAGTAGGGGGACTTACGCATAGAAGAAAAAATGAGTTTCAATTTTTTGGGAGAAGTAGGAAAAACAGCGTTAAGAAAAAATTTTGAAAACACCATTTTTCCAGTCATTTAAAAAAAAATTGAAACGTTTTTTCTGGATTAACAGATTGGCGTGATGAGTTCAAACAACAAGACAATCGTTGGAAAAATGGAAAAGGGTGGCTTCATCAAGAAGATGACTCCAGCCCAAAAAGAAGCCTTTCTGCGCGGGCAAAAGGTTTCTGTTCCACTTGATAAACGCCATAATATTCATTATCATAAAGTTCGGGGGCACACAACAATTGGGCTGGATGCGTTCAAGCCATACGAGCGCAAAAATCTTGATTTCATGAGAAGGTCTTACAGAGGCGAAGCCACCCAATCAGTTTATGCGGTTCAAGCCCTTCATCACGGGCTGATGAAAAATGTTGTTTTGAAAGAGCTGAACTTGGCGGCTCTTGGCTTGTATAAAATCCAAAGCGAAAATTTTATCCAATCAACGCGAACTGGAATGACTCCAAACAGCGACCTCAACATGAAGAGTTTCAAGCAACAAATGTCGTTTTATATTCATTTGATGAATGATAATGAAGAGAAGGCGAAGAAGGCGCTTGAGAAGACACAGAGCACTATGGTTGATATGATGGTTGCGTTTGAAGAAGAGCCAGACAAGTGGGGCATCAGCGACACAGCCGACCACAGCTTGGAGGAACATTTGAAGCGAACAGATGAAGACATGTCCCACGAGAATAATTATATTAAGGCTTGTAACTTGATGAAGCAGCAAATCGCCGAGATGAAGCAAGTGTTTGATAAGTTCTTTGGAAAAATGGCTCTCCAGTTGTCTAATATTCTTGGAGATAGACGGGGTGAATTGACGATGACTCACCCGTTCAATCAAAAAGAGCTTGTGATTAAAGTAGAACGGACGGGTGAGATTGCCTTGAAGCACAACATGATGGAATGGTCTTGGTGGAAACGACTTGATACATTCAAGGGTCCCGAGCGGTTCCAAAAGTTTATTTGGCAACATTACAACTGGGATATTATCAAGCAAAATATGTTGGCTCATGTAAGTCATCCCGATGCGACCGATGAAGACCGCAAGGATTGTGATAAGATTTTAAAGGAGTTCAAGCCAAATAATCTTGAAGACGAGTTGTCGGTGATGAATAAATTTACTCAAATGATGATGAAGGGTTATTTAAAAGTCAATCGTGGAGAATATGATAATATCACCGCCGCTCCCGCTTGGATAAAAACGCTAATGGAAAATTACCGAGAGCTTGAAGCCGCTTGGTTCATGTGGTATGCGATGTATGTTGATAAAGTTTTGTTGGAAGAGGGTTGGGAAAAGACAGCCAAGAAGTTCAAGGAGGAATGGGGGATGCCTGGTTGCCGAGCTCATTTGTTGGGTGAGGTGGAGTTCCCCGACAACTGGTTTCATGAGCTGTAAATCCAAAATTCCAAAATAGATAATGAAAAAATAAATGTGGCGTGGTGTTGAGATGAAACAAAATAACGGACGAATGGAGAAAATGGGTGGAGAATA